>Ga0187867_10000192_pt1 | contig 55078 bp, 43 predicted proteins | sample June2016WEW_13_1_FD_132976 | JGI IMG/M metagenome (GOLD analysis project Ga0187867, IMG submission 132976) | Peatland microbial communities from SPRUCE experiment site at the Marcell Experimental Forest, Minnesota, USA - June2016WEW_13_10 | ecosystem: Environmental > Terrestrial > Soil >...
CTGCCGGATGCTCAGCCTCACATTCGACAACCGAACCTTCATGCCCCCGATTAGGATCTCCGGCAGCGGTGTGGGCGTGACGCATACTTGTCCGGCGCATATGAGGGTCAGCCCCATCATCTTAGCCAAACGCTCTGACAGAATCAGATCGGTATCGCCGTTGTCCACCCAGCCGCGAACGCGCTTGGTCGAGCCATCGGGCAAGGGAAGGTAAACGTCGACGATGACGCGGTTGTGATCGAGCGTGATGGGAACCGTGACGGACTTGGGTTCCGCCGGCGGCTTGCCCGCATCTTGAGCGGAAGCAGCGCCTGCGAAAACAATTAGCACCATGAGGACGGTCGTGAATCGCATAGAAAGATTGTACGGTGTCGCCGGACGCTGCCCGGGAATCGCGCGCTGGTAATCTTCAACAAGCCGGCCTCGGGCGCTGACGATGGCCTTGCTATAATCACGAGTTTGACCGGAACGGATTGGCGAAGTCTGTAAGCGCACACTTTGGAGGGCGGGTGGCACAGGCGGAAATCGGCATTATCGGCGGCAGCGGTCTGTATTCGATGCCGGGGCTGACGAAGATCAAAGCGGTGCGCGTGAAGACCCCATTCGGCGCACCTTCGGATGCCTACATCTGCGGAGCGCTCGAAGGGCGCACGGTGGCTTTCCTCGCCCGCCACGGGCGCGGCCACCGCATCTCTCCGAGTGAAATTAATTTCCGCGCGAACATCCACGCCTTCAAGCAATTGGGAGTCGACAGAATCGTTTCAATTTCAGCCGTCGGATCACTGAAGGAAGAGCACAAGCCGCTCGACTTTGTGATTCCAGACCAGTTTTTCGATCGCACGCGGCGCCGCGTGGATACCTTTTTTGGCGGAGGAGTGGTCGCCCACATCGCTTTTGCCGATCCTGTATGTGGCGAACTCGCGCGCGTGGTAAAAGGCGCCTGCCAGAATAGCGGCGTGAACGGCAAGCTGGGCGGAACTTACTTGTGCATGGAGGGACCGCAGTTTTCCACCAAGGCGGAGTCCAATGTGTATCGTGGGCTGGGGATGGATGTGATCGGCATGACCAACCTCCAGGAAGCGAAGCTCGCCCGCGAGGCAGAGATTTGTTACGTCACGGTGGCCATGGTGACCGATTACGATTGCTGGCATCCGCATCACGATTCGGTGAGCGTGGAGCAGATCGTCGCGGTGCTGCTGAAGAACGCCGAGAATGCGGCGAAAGTGCTACGCGAGACCGTGGCAGCGATGCCCCGCGACCGCTCCTGCAAATGTGGATCGGCGCTGGCGCACGCGATTTTGACAGATCGTAAGAAGATTCCTCCGTCCGCCAAGAAGAAGTTGAATCTAATTTTAGGAAAATATTTAGCGGCCCAGCAGTGATTCTGATTGCTGGAAGCGTGGAAGACAGGATTTGCGAATGAGCATTGTTGTAGTAGGATCGGTTGCATTCGACGACGTCACGTCGCCTTCCGGTAGCGTCCAAGGCATTCTTGGCGGAGCCGCAACCTACTTCTCGTTGGCAGCCAGCTATTTCACCCAGGTTCGCATGGTCGCTGTCGTTGGCGAGGATTTCGGCACCGAGCATGAAAACGTCCTGAAGAAACGCGGCGTAGACATCCGCGGCATCGAGCGAGCTTCCGGCAAGACCTTTCGCTGGGGTGGCTCCTACGCCGACAATCTCAACGAGGCGAAGACTACTTTCACAAACTTAAATGTCTTTGAGAAATTCCAGCCGCAGATTCCCCCAGAGTACGAAGATACGGAATTTCTTTTTCTGGCGAACATACAGCCGACCTTGCAAGCCGAGGTCCGTCGAAAAATGAACGGTGTGCGTCTCACGGGATGTGACACCATGAATTACTGGATCAAGGGCGCCCGCCAGGAATTGGCCGAGACATTGAAGTTGGTGAATGTACTGCTGATTAACGACACCGAGACGAAAATGTTGGCCACCGAACAAAACCTGCCGCGCGCTGCGCAGAAAGTGCTGGCCATGGGGCCGCAGGCGCTGGTCATCAAGCACGGTGAATACGGTGCCACGATTTTCTTTCGGGAAGGCGCCTTCGGTATTGGTCGCCATCCTTTTCGCGCTCCCACCCTGCCTCTTGATGAAGTGAAGGATCCAACGGGCGCGGGAGATTCCTTTGCCGGCGGCTTCATGGGCTATGTCGCGTCCCAGCCAGACCTGACGCGCGAAGTGCTAAAGCGTGCGCTGTTCTATGGTGGAGTGATGGGATCATTCGCCGTGGAGAGTTTTGGCACGGAGCGACTGCAGTCGCTCACCCGCGAGGAAATTGACGCCCGCTTTCAGATCTTCCGCGAGCTTACCCACCTCGAATGAAGCCGCGATCACTGCCCGCGAGGGCGCACTCCGAAATCGAGATCGTGCGGCTGGTGTGGCTGGCGGTCTTCCTCTCGGTGTTCTCGTTTCTCTTCTACTACCGGAACGGCGATGTTCTGCTCTATGGCGATGCCGTGGCGCACATCAACATCGCGCGCCGCGTGTTTGATTCGCGAACTCCAGGGCTGCTGCAGTTGGGAACCGTATGGCTGCCGCTGCCGCACTTGCTCATCCTGCCTTTCATCGTGTCAACGCGGATGTGGCAAAGCGGTGCGGGCGGTTCCATCCCGTCGATGGCTGGATATGTGTTTGGCGTGCTGGGAGTATTTCGGTTGGCGCGGACACTGCTGGTTCGCGGCGAAGAACCCGACCGTGCAGCAAAGAAGGCTGCAGCATGGGTGGCGGCGATCTTGTATGCTGCGAATCCCAATCTGATTTACATGCAGGCGACGGCGATGGGCGAAACGCTGTATCTGGCATTGTTGATCTGGGCCACGGTTTATTTCGCAGAGTTTGCCGGCGGAGATGCGAAGGCTCTGAAAAAGTGTGGCCTCGGTCTGGCGGCAGCATGTCTGACGCGCTATGACGGGTGGTCTCTGGCAGCCGTCCTGATCGCCGTCGTCGTGACTCTCAGCTCCAGGTTTTACAGCAAACGCAGAGATGGAAGCGCCAGCTTCTCGGCTCCGCCGTCACGCGCTGTGATTCTTAAATTTGTGCTGATCGCGGCAGCGGCGCCCATTCTCTGGCTGGCCTACAACGCCGCTGTTTATCGAAATCCTCTTGAATTCGCAAATGGTCCTTACTCGGCGAAAGCCATTGAGCAGAAAACCGCAACCGTGAATCCGGCGAAGCACAATCTGCTGGCAGCCGGATCGTATTTCCTAAAAGCCGCCGAACTGAATGTCTCCGAATCAAATTGGCTGGGACGATGGTGGCTGGCGCTGGCTCTACTCGGTAGTTCGGTGGTGTGGTTTAGCGCGCAAGGGCGGCCCATGTTGCTGCTGTGGATTCCGCTGCCTTTCTACGCGCTGTCGGTGGCCTATGGAAGCGTTCCCATCTTCGTGCCGACGTGGTGGCCGTTTTCGGAATATAACCTTCGCTACGGGCTGCAGCTGCTTCCGGCATTCGTGGTGTTCGTACCGATCGCAATTTCTTTTCTGCTGCAATCGGCGGCCAAACTTCCAGCGGTGGCGCTCTCCTGGCGGCGCTGGTCGCCGGTGGTGGCAATCTTGACGACATTCCTGTTTGCGGCCGCAAGCTATGCCGCAATTTGGCGCGTGGATCCTATCTGCTATCAGGAAGCGGATCGCAACATGAAAGGGCGGATCGCGCTCGATCGACAGCTGGCGGAGTGGATGAAACCCTTACCACCGAATTCCACCCTTCTCATGGATCTCGGGGAACATGTCGGCGCGCTCGAGATCGACGGGATCTCGCTGCAACGAACCATCAACGAAGGCAATCATCGGGTCTGGAAGCGCCCCGCCGATCCCCAAGGATTGTGGGAGCGCGCGCTGGCTGACCCAGCAAAGTATGTGGATTATGCGATCGGCTTCCAGGGCGATCCCGTCTGGACGTCCGCGCGTGATCATCACCTGACGGCACTCGTTGAAATCCATACCACGGGTCAGCCGAGAGCGGTTATCTACCAAGGTCGGCAGCAGGCGCAGCCTCCAGGGGTCACGCGGTAATCAGCCCGGTTAACGCCACATTCGCAAAGGCAGCGCGCATCGCAGTGATAAAATCCGGCCATCGCACAGCTTTCCCGGACAGAGAGCGCATTATGAATTGGCAATATATTATCGACCTGCTGCACCGTGAGATGGCGAGCGGGGTTGTCGTCAGTTCGTTGGCGCGACTGGTGCTGGCGGCGGTGCTCGGGGGTGTCATTGGATTGGAAAGGGAGTTAAAACACCGTCCAGCCGGGTTGCGTACCAATATGTTTATCTGTTTCGGCGCAGCGCTGTTCACAATTCTTTCGGATGTGCTCGCAGTGGAACACCTTGGCGACCACACCCGAATTTCAGCCCAGATCATTCCGGGAATCGGATTCATCGGGGCGGGATCGATTCTGCACACGCGCGGTCTCACCACCGGCCTCACCACCGCCTCAACTTTATTTGTGGTGGCCTCGGTGGGAATGGCCACCGGCGGGGGTCTTTATCTGACGGCAATTTTTGCCACGGGCTTGGTTTTGGCTGCGCTTTTTTCCCTGGGCCACCTCGAACTGACGTTTAATCTCAAAACGGTTTTGACCAGCTATGAGGTGACGGGCAGTAGCCTGGAGGAAATCACGCAGGAGGTCAATCGCATTCTGGAGCGTCGACACCGCATGATGCAAAACGTCTTGAGTGGCAGCACGGGCCAGCACGTGCGCCTGCAATTTGACGCATCCGGATGTAACCGGGACCAGAAAGAGCTTTTGCGCGAATTGAAAGCCTCCTCGGTATTGGGTAGCGCGACTTCATTGGGCCCGGTGGAACTGGAGTGAATTCGTCGCCGGTACTGATCCCGTTTGTAAAAGCGAGCGCATGTGGGAATGATTTTCTGCTGATTGATTCCGCGGTCCTCGACAGCCCGGATCCGGCGAACCTAGCAGCGCTCACGCGTCTTATGTGTGATCGGCACAACGGCGTGGGGGCAGACGGCGTGGAGTGGATGTACCCGCATGCGTCGGCGGATGTGGAGATTCGCCTGATCAACGCGGATGGTTCATCGGCAGAAATTTCCGGCAACGGTACGAGGTGCGTTGCCACTTTCATCTCCGCATCCCAGGAGAAAGACAAAATTACGATCCAGACGGGCGCGGGCCGGAAGCTTTGCAGGTTGATGGGTCGGAGTGAAGCCGAATACGAATTCGAGATTGAGATGGGCGAGGCTTTGGTGGGAGCCGAACTGGCGCTCAACATTACGGCGGAGGAGATACGTGGGCTTCCAGTCTCGATGGGGAATCCGCACTTCGTAGCGTTTGTGCCTGAGCTTTTCGAAAGCTGGCAGTTGAGGGCGGCGGAGATTCAGCACAATCCTCGCTTCGAGCAGGGCGTCAATGTTGAATTGGTTGTGGTCAAGGGGCAGCACGACATGACGGTTCGTTTTTTTGAACGCGGCGTGGGAGAGACCGAATCTTCAGGTACGGGGTCGTGCGCATCCGCGGCAGCGGCGATCGCCACCGGCAGAGCGGAATCTCCCGTTCGGGTGCACGCTCCCGGAGGCATGCAGACGGTTCGCCAGGAAAAACACATTTTATTTCTTCGGGGGACGGCGCGCTTGATCTGCCGTGGAGAGTTCTTTGTGAGCTGATCACTTTTAGAGATGCGGATCATTCTTCTGCGGCAAGTGTTTTTAGTCGATACAGGCTTCTGACTGCATGTCTTTCTCGAAAACTTCGCCGCTAAGACCGCCTGCTCTTTTGCCGGGAGACACGGTAGGCATTGTGGCGCCAGCCAGCAATGTGAACCGCAAGGATCTGGAGGCCGGATGCGAAGCTCTGCGGCGGGCAGGCTACCGGCCTTTCTATTTCGACTCCATCTTCGATCAGGATCTTTACTTCGCCGGAACCGTGGAACGCCGGGCCCGCGAACTGGAAGAGATGTTTGCGCGCCAGGATGTGAAGGCCATCGTTGGTGCGCGCGGCGGCTATGGCGCGAATTATCTGCTGCCAGCGCTTGATCTGGGAAAGATCAAGGCGCATCCCAAAATTTTCATTGGCTACAGCGACCTCACCGCACTGCTCACCTATTTTTGCGACGCGCCCGGATTCGTAACCTTCCACGGACCAATGGTGGCCAAGGATTGGGCGCACGATGTTGGCGTCGATATGGATTCGTGGCGCGCTGCACTCGAAGGCGCAGTCGCCTGGGAACTCAATCTGGGTGCGGACTCCGGCACGACTGGAATGGTCGATGGCTCGGCGGAAGGGATTCTCTACGGAGGATGCCTCTCCATTCTGGTAGCTTCGCTTGGTACCCCTTATGAGATCAAGCCTGCGGGTACCATACTTTTTGTTGAGGATGTATCGGCAAAACCTTACCAGATCGATCGCATGCTGATGCAATTAAAATTGGCGGGCAAGCTCGATACCGTTCGCGGTGTTGTTTTTGGCGAGATGAAGGATTGCCTGCAGACCGCAAACCAAGGCTACACGCTAAGCGAAGTTCTGATGCGTATCGTAGGACAGTTGGGAGTGCCCGTCGCCTGCGGAGCGCGCTCTGGGCATGTCACGGCGGCTAACATTACACTGCCGATCGGGGCGCGGGCCAGACTCAACGTGAGTGCTGGCCGAGTGAGTTTAAAAATTTTGGAAGCGGCGGTCACGTCGGAGAAAAGGTAGCTCGAATCACGCATGACGAAGCACATTCATCTCATTGGAATTTGCGGGACGGCGATGGCGGCGCTGGCCGGAATGCTGAAGCAGCGCGGATTGAGCGTGACCGGTTCCGATGCCGCGGCCTACCCACCCATGTCCGATTTCCTGGCGGAACTCGGAATCCCCGTGGCCCAGCCGTTCGATCCGAGGAATCTCGATCCCGCGCCGGATCTGGTCATCGTGGGCAATGCAATCTCGCGCGGCAACGTCGAACTCGAACATATTCTTGACCGGCGCATTCGGTTTTGCTCGCTGCCCCAAATTCTGCACGATGAATTCTTGCGTGGCCGGGAAGTGCTGGTGGTCGCGGGCACTCACGGGAAGACGACGACTACCTCCATGCTCGCCTGGATCTTCCACACCGCTGGAATGCAGCCGTCGTTTCTTATTGGCGGTATCGCCGAAAATTTCGGTTCCAGCTTCCACCTTGGACAGGGGAAGCATTTCATTCTCGAAGGCGACGAGTACGACACGGCCTTTTTCGACAAAGGCCCGAAATTTCTGCATTACTTTCCCGACGCAGTGATCCTCACGTCGGTGGAGTTCGATCATGCCGACATTTACAAAGACTTGGAGGCGGTGGAGATCGCGTTCAAGCGATTGGTGAATCTGGTCCCGCGGCGGGGACGCATTATCGCCTTCGATGGCCCCGCTGGCGGCGCGCCCGAGAGCGCGAGTCTGGGACGTTGCCTGAGCAAGGCTTTCAGCCCGGTGGAGCGCTATGGCTCGGGCGCGGACGCGAATTGGAAAATTACGAACTTGAACTTGGATGCCGGCAAGACTTCATGGAGGGTTTTGCACGACCATCGCCCCTGGGCAGATTTCGACTTCCCTCTGGCCGGCGAATTCAACGTTTGGAACGCGACTGCAGCCGCAGCCATGGCGGCGGCTTACGGCATATCTAAAGACGAGATCGCCGCGGCGCTGAGAACCTTCAAGAGCGTCAAGCGACGCTTGGAAGTGAAAGCCCTGGTCAACGGCATTACCATCATCGATGATTTCGCGCATCATCCCACGGCGATTGCAGAAACCTTGAAGGCTCTGCGGGCGCGTTATTCCGGGTCGCGGCTGTGGGCGATTCTCGAGCCCCGTTCGAACACACTGCGGCGGAGGGTGCTGCAAGCTGATCTGGCCCGAAGCCTGGCACTGGCCGACGAAGTGATCGTCGCCAGCGTGTTTCGTTCCGAAGCGGTCCCGGAGGAGGAGCGTCTGGAGTTGCCGGAATTGCAGGCCGACATCCAAAAGCATGGCGCCCATGCCCGTCTCATCGGCAACGCAGACGAAATCATTCAGACCATCGCGTCCGAACTTCGTAGCGGCGACGTAGTCACGATTCTTTCCAATGGCGGTTTTGGCGGAATTTATGAGAAACTGCCGGCGCGTTTGCGAGCGCTCGCCGGAAAAAACTCAAGCGGTGATTCTGCAAATGCGGCAGGAAAAGTATGAAGTGCTTCATCCCCGCCACGGCGCCGCGACGCTTTGCTCGACTCGCGATGATCTTATGTGCGTCTCTGGCGGATTGCTACGCAGCGACCGACTACACCATATCTTTAGTCAATCCCGCCCAACACTTGGTGGAAGTACAAATCTCCATGGCGCAAGGATCCTCGCAGCGGGAGTTGCAGCTTCCGGTGTGGAACGCGTTGTATCAAATCCGAGACTTCGCGCAATACGTAAACAGCATCCGCGCTACAGACCGCGCTGGACGGCCGCTCAGCGTGCGCGAGTTGGAAACGAGCAGGTGGCAAGTCTCGGGTGCGGAGGGTGGCGCGATTGTCGACTATCAGATCTATGCAGATTCCTTCGGTCCATTCGGCGCGCAACTCACCCCGCACCACGCTTTTTTCAATCTAGCGCAGATTTTGATGTATCCCGTCGACGCTAGAAGCGCACCGATGACGCTGCGTTTCGACCGACTCCCCCAGGGATGGCACATCGCCACTCCGCTCGCGTCTCTGTCCGACCTCACCTTCAACGCCAACACTTACGATCGTCTGGTCGACTCTCCCGTCGAGATCGGAACCTTTCAGGAATCGGACTTCGACGAAGGCGGGGCCCACTATCGTGTGATTGTTGACGCCGAATCCGTCGATTACGACATGGACAAAATTAACGCCATGCTCCACAAGATCGTGGCGGCAGGGACCAGTTGGATGGACGATCGTCCCTTCGACACTTACATGTTTCTTTACCACTTTCCCCGAGGACCCGCGGGCGGCGGCATGGAACACTCCTACGCAACTGCCATTGATGTGAATGCCGATGTCTTAGCGCGTTCTCCGGACGCTCTCGCCTCGGTGACCGCTCACGAGTTTTTTCACCTGTGGAATGTCAAACGTATTCGTCCGCAAACCCTTGAGCCGGTGGATTACACCAAGGAAAATTACACGCGTGCCCTTTGGTTCAGTGAGGGCTGCACCAGCACGGCGGCGGATATCATCCAGTTGCGCAGTGGCCTGTTGGATGAGCGCCAGTTCGAGCGATCGCTCGCTTCGGGGATTGCAGAGCTCGAGCGCCGCCCGGCGCACCTGACGCAGTCGGCGGAAGACTCAAGTCTCGATGCCTGGCTCGAAGGCTACTCCTTCTACCGTGGTTCGGAGCGCAGCATTTCCTACTACAACAAGGGAGAACTTCTCGGCATCGTGTTGGATTTGGAAGTCCGCGAGGCCAGCCATGGACACGCTTCCCTGCGCGAAGTCTTTCAATGGATGAATCAGAACTACGCGAAGCAAGGTCGCTTTTTCCCGGATTCCGACGGCGTACGCGAGGCCGCCGAGGCTGTAAGCCACACCCATCTCGACTGGTTCTTCGCAAAATATGTTTCCGGCACCCAGGAGATTCCCTGGGACGATTTCTTCCGCACCGCGGGTCTGCATCTGGTCGAGGAAAAGACTACGGTGCCGGACGCGGGCTTTGTGGCCTCACGTAACTTCGACGGTCCCATGACGGTTGAAACCGTTACCGGGGGAGGCGAAGCCGAGCGAGCCGGTTTGCAAACCGGCGATACCATTCTTGAAATCGATGGCAAGATTGCGGGACAGGAATTTTCCGAGGAGATCTCTGGACTGGCCGCAGGCAACACGGTCACCGTAAAAGTGCGGGGCCAGCGCGGCGTAGTGCGCGAGTTGAAATGGAAAGTGGGCAGCCGTGAAGAGCTCGCTTACGAACTTAAAGATACGGAGAATGTCACCCCCGAGCAGCGTTCACGCCGGGCCGCATGGCTGAAGGGTGAGGCGCAAATTCCGCAAGAGCTCCATTCGCGTTAAGAACACGGGGCCCTGCGGCGCTCATGTTTCGCCAAATGTGGGTTGCCGGATATGTTTCGGGAATTTGGTTTGTTAGACATTTCGTAAGATCTCCTTCGCAGACTATGATTCGCACCATCGTGATGCTCGGTTTCTGGGTACTGGCCGCGCCAGTCGCAGCCGCCATTGGATTTCCCTGGACCTTCATCACAGGCGATATTCGCCTCCTGTATCGCATGTTCATGGTTGGCGCCTGGAGTGGCGTATGGCTGACCGGGGTCCGCGTAAGAACTGTCGGGCTCGACCGACTCGATCCCGCACGCACTTACATCTTCATGTCGAATCACGTTTCCAACTTAGATCCTCCCATCACGATTCCTCTCATCCCGAAGCGCACTTCGGTGATGGTGAAAAAGGAATTGTTCAGCTACCCGATTCTGGGAAGAGCAATGCGGATGGGCTCGCTGGTCCCGGTTGACCGCGGCAATCGCGATGCCGGCATTGAGGCTGTGCGCGTCGCCAAGGAGGTCGTTCATCAGGGACTCAACATGTCGATCTATGTCGAGGGCAAGCGCTCGTTCGACGGAAAGCTGCTGTCTTTCAAGAAAGGCCCCTTCTATCTCGCGATGGAATGCGGAGTGCCGGTCGTTCCGGTGACGATCACCGGAACGTACGAGGTTATGCCGAAAGGCAGATTTGCGATCAAGCCGGGATTGGTCACGGTGAATTTCCATCCGGCGATCGAGCCTGAGGATTTCGGCAGCCGCGAATACCTGATGGAAAAAGTGCGCGCGGTCATTGACAGCGGACTTCCGGAGCAGTGTCGGAGCATTCCACCAACCACCAGTAGCCAACGGCCGGAGGATGCGTATCCTGCAGTTTGATAAGAGGAAAACAGAAGCTATTCCTTCCGAGTCCTCGCCCTCAACGCTCGCGCCATCTCCGGCAACTTCGACAACAACGCCGAATACTTCAGCCACAATTTGTGATCCACCGCCGGCGCCCCACTCACCAGTGCGCCAGCCGGGATGTCATGCGCCACGCCACTTTGCGGCGTGACAATGGCGTCATCCCCGACCTTGCAGTGACCCACTACCCCTACCTGGCCCGTCAAAATCACACGGTTGCCAATTTCTGTGGACCCCGCAAGTCCAACTTGCGAGCATAGCAGCGCATCCTCGCCCACCTGCGATCCATGGCCAACCTGCACGAGATTGTCGATCTTCACCCCGCGTCGGATTCGAGTTTCGCCGACACTGGCGCGATCAATGCAGGAGTTCGCCTGGATTTCCACATCGTCTTCGATGACCACGGACGCCGGCTGAGGAATCTTGTGCCAATGCCGGTCTGGAGCCTTGGCGAAACCAAAGCCGTCGCACCCGATCACGACGCCATTGTGCAAAAGAACGTTGTTGCCGATGTGGCAGTTTTCGCGAACCACAGCATTGGCATGAGCGAAAAAATTGTTTCCGATCTTCGCTCCCCGATAGATGACCACATGGGCGAGCAGCACCGCGTTGTTCCCAATCTCGACATTCTCATCGATTACGACATAAGGACCGAGGTGCGCATCGCGTCGAATTTTCGCCGAGGGATGGACCACCGCCGTGACATGCACTCCGGGTGCATATCGCAGCGGCTCATAAAAGAGTTCAAGCGCACGTGCGAAGGCAAGATAAGGATCTTTGGCGCGCAACATCGCCGTTGACACGGCAGGGAAGCTCTCGGCCACAATTACTGCGGAGGCTTTCGTGGAACGCGCCGCCGCTGCATACTTGGGATTGGAGACGAAGGTCAGTTCTCCCTGCCCAGCCTGCTCGATCCCCTTGATGCCGGTGATTTCCGTATCGGGCGAGCCATTTTCGAGGCGCGCGTCCAGTGCTGATGCGATGTGTGACAGTTTCATAGGGATAGTCTTGCAAGAACCGAACAGCGAGATTGTAACGGACACTCCAACGCAGGACGAGCATGCGTCCCGCAACCTGAAAGGCAGCACCGAGCATGGAACGGATTTTGCCTTACTATACGGTTAGCGCAAAGACGGCTTGCTCGGAAAGCGATCCCGCCGTCGCGGTTAGCGTCACATTGTAGGTGCCCGCCGGCGTTCCGGGATCCGGTTGATGAGTTTGAGCGCCGCCTCCGCTGCTCCCACCCTCTACCGGCTGCAAGGCAATGGCTGCCGGATAACCATGAGGCCCAGATCTGACCGAGGGACGAATGAATTTACTCTTCAAACATCGGCACTTGCCGCTGATCTTCAACAACTCCGCGGCGCGTACGCCGGGTGGCGCCAATCACCGCGAGAACAGTCAGGGACTCCAGAGCCGTTCGCGGGACAAAAATACGCTGGGTGTTCGAGCGCTGGTCGGGGGGATTGACAAGAAAACCTTCCGCCGTCGTCTGCATGAGATCGGCAGGCATGAGACCTTCGAGGATCTCATTATCCTTGAAGCGCAACCGCACCCACAGCCCTTCGGAGCGGGGACGTGAGGTGAAAGTCTTACGGGTCAGCGACTCCGAGTCGCCGAACTCGCGCACAAAGTAAACGCCCTTGATCTCGTGCAGGTCCATCGCAACCACGTTGCCGGCTGTGTTCAGCAGTTCGAGTTTGCCTTCATGAACGAACTGCGCCGGCGAGACATAGCCTGAGACCGAATCCCGGTCCATTTTGCGGACGATTACCTTTTTGTGAGTCGAGGGCATGGAGTCGGGGGCTTCGGACCTCGGCTGTCGGCCTTCGGCAAAGCAAAACCTGCCAATGTCCGTTCCTTGGGTACAGGAAGTAGCTCCAGTTCGGACCGAAACCTGATCGCCGAAGCCCAAAGCCCGCGAGACATTCTCGCACTATTTCAGCGCAAATCGTGGGAATCCACGTTGGCAGTAGCCAAATCGTAAACGTTGTGTTATTCCTTTAAGTTGCCTTGGCGCCACTCATGTCCACATAAGTCACTTGTATTGAACGGCTTGTGCTTGGTGGAAGGGCCGATCGGCCTGAGTCGGGCTCGATCGCTTGTGGAAATCCTGTGGGAATTGTCAAACCAAGACTCGGGTTGTCATTAAAGGCCAGCTCCGTTGCCGTTTGACTTGGATCTCATGAATACGAATGGCTGATTACATATACACCATGGAAATTCGGTTGACGCCGGATCAGCTCAAGGGCGTCAACCTCGTGCAAGATATAGCCCGCACGGCGGGAATCACCCTCTATCTGACCGGTGGCGCAATCCGCGACATCATCAGCGGCTTTACGATCCGCGACCTGGATTTTACGGTCCAGGGTAATCCCCTCAAGCTGCAAAAAGACTTGGAGCGCGCCGGCGCAAAGCTTGCCGGCCACGACGACGACGTCCGCACGCTGTTCCTCGTTCTGCCCGGCAACGTTCGCGCCGAGATCGGCATGGCGCATAGCGAGCACTATGAAAAAGTGGGCAAACCACCTGTCATCACTCCCGCCAGCATTCAGGAAGATTTGCGCCGCCGCGACTTCACCGTCAATGCCATGGCTCTTTCCCTGAATGAAGGTTCACGAGGGCTCCTACTCGATCCCTTCAACGGCGTGGCGGATATCGAAGCAAAAGTCTTGCGGATTCTGCACAACTATTCCTTCGTCGAAGACCCCTCGCGCCTGATTCGTGCAGCTCGTTTCTCCGCGCGTTTCCACTGGCCTTTGGAGGAGCGCACTCAGCAGCGCTACGACTCCGCCAAGGAAAATAAGTACATCGAGCACATCTCGAAAAGCGCCGTGGGACACGAGATGGCGCAACTGGCCCATGAAGACGATCCTCTGAATGTAGTGCGCGCTCTTGAGAAAGAAGATTTCCTGAAAGTGTTGCATTCACACTGGACAACAGCCAAGGTGGATGCAAATGGTCTTAACCAGCTGGTGAAAACCCGCCAGCAGATCGTGGATCTCGGTTACACCGTCGACCCCTCTGCCGGGGTAATGCACTTCCTCACTGCACACCTGTCGGACAAAGATGTCGCCGATTTGCGGCGGCAGATTCCGCGCAAAGATTTGGTCGAGGCTTGGCGCGACATCGAGGATCATGCGAAAGAGCTGGCGAAGCGCCTGACCGGTAAGGAAGCGGCAACCCCTTCCCGGACGTGGAATCTGTTATCTTCTGCGCGCCCCGAGATGGTTCTGTTTCTTGCCGTGACCGCCCGGCAGCAGGCCGTCGCTCAGAAAATCAAAAACTTCTTTACCAAGTGGCGGGACGTCCAGAAGCGCATTCCGCTACCTGAGATGACGGAACTTCTGATCACTCCGCAGTTACCGGAGTATCCCAAGATTGCCCGCGACGTGTTTATGCTCCTGCTCGACGGAAAACTACGTTCGCGGACGGAAACCCTAAAATTTCTGAAGCCGTTCGCGCCCCCGCCTCCACCGCCTCCTCCACCACCCCGACGCGGCCGCGGACCCAAGGCGGCCGCCGCTCCGCCACCGGTTGCCGAAGTTCCCGGCAAGCCCGTCAAAGGCAAAGGTAAGAGAGGAGCCGGAGCGCTGGGCGCACCCGCTGCTGCCCCGGTGATTGCCGCCATGGCCAAGGCAAAACCCGAAGCTGCCAAGGAAGCGCCGGCGAAACCCGTGGCACAGGCGAAGCCCGCCAAGCGTTCGGCCAAAAGTGCCAAACCCAAAAACAAGCCTTCGCCGAAGCGCGCACCCACGCCCGGGAAGAAGAAAACACCGGCGAAGAAGCCTAAGCCTAAGAAGAAGCGATGAGCAATCAAGCAATAGGGGAATAAGGAGTTCGATGTCAGTCGGGGGCCCGCTCCGGATGCGTGCAAGCTAAGAGGTCGCGCTCATGAAAAGAGTGGGAAAGATTCTGTACATCAGCCTGGGTATATTTTGCCTCCTGCTGGTGGTGGGGATTTCTTTCACCATAGGCTGGCGGCCGATCATCGGACCCAGAAAGCGGGCGGTGACCAACCGGCAGTTCGAGCGAACTCCGGAACGCCTGGCGCGGGGTCGTTCCCTGACGGTTGGGCTGCTGGGTTGTGAGAGCTGTCATTCTCCGAAAGACTGGACGACGCACGGTGCTCCCAATTTGCCGGGAATGGAACTAGCTGGACAAGTTCTAGCCTTCCAAGGCTTCCCCGGCTCGGCGGCCGCGCCCAACATCACGCCGGATCGCGAGACCGGCGGCGGAAATTGGAGCGACGACGAATACGCGCGCGCCATACGCGAGGGCATTGCGCATGACGGCCGCACAATATTTCCGATGATGCCCTACTCCGAGTACAAGGGGCTGTCCGATGAAGATGTGGCTGCGGTCGTCGTCTATATTCGATCGATCCCAGCAGTTCACAATCCGGTGCCGCCGACGGTCGTGAATTTTCCCGTGAATTACCTGGTGCGCGGCGCGCCGGAACCCGTGACGGAACCCATCCATGGTCCGGATCCTGCGGACCGCATGGCGACGGGAAAGTACCTCGTGAGTCTGGGATGTGGCTGCCACCGGGTTTCGGAAAAGCTTGATTTCGGTGGCGGAGAGAACCTCAAAGGGCCATGGGGCGAGGTCACGAGTCCCAATATCACCTCGGACCCATCGGGCATCGGATATTACGACGAAGCTACTTTCATCAAAGCGCTGCGAACGGGCTACGTGGGTGCGCGGAAACTGAGCTCGATTATGCCGTTTGGCGCCTTCCAGAACCTGAGCGACGATGATTTGAAAGCGATGTATGCGTACCTGCGCACCGTGCAGCCCGTTCACCATCGGGTGGACAATACGCTGCCTGCGACCTACTGCAAAATCTGCAAGAAAAAGCATGGAGCGGGAGACCAGAATTAGACCATAATTTACCCCAGAGCGCCCGGTCCGCGCGGGAGTATAATTGAGAGAATGCCTCGCCTGGTGGCCATTGCGGCGATTCTGTTCCTCGCGGGCTCTATGCCGCTCGCGGCCCAGCACGGTGGTGGTCACGGATCGGCGGGAGGCCATGGCGGATTCGCCGCTCACGGTAGTTTTGGCGGCCAATCGTCAGTCGGTCACTCGCTCAGGGGCGCGCATTCCGCTCCCAGTTTCGCCCCTCGCGCTTACGCGCGCGGATCCTTCCGTTCATCGCGCGGGTTAACCTCGCGAAATTTTCGCGGCCAGCGTTTCCGGAACTACGGCTTCCGAAATAACTGCTACGGCTATCGTTGTGCCTGGGGTTACGGATATCCCTGGCTTTATGGCGGCATCGACCCGTACTGGTGGGGGGATTCGGATTCGTCTTATGATCAGGATCAGCAATACCAGATCGGCTGGGCAAACGAGATGAATGCCCAAAGCCTCGACGAGCAGAGAATGCGCGAGCAAGCCGATCAGTATTCCTACACGCCCTACGCTTCCTCCTCGTATGCACCGTCGTCGCCGCGATCGACAGCGCCACGATCCAGCGACCCGCGAGCTGCGGATAAGCCCGATGCTGTTCCGCCTACGGTTCTTGTTTTCCGCGATCAACACAAGCTGGAAGTGCAAAATTACGCGATCGTGGGACAGACGCTTTGGAACTTTGCGCCGCAGCACACCCAGAAGATTCCGCTCTCGGACCTCGATCTTCCCGCCACGACAAAGGCAAATGAAGATCGCGGCGTCAGTTTTCGCGTCCCCGGCGCGAATGAAGGTCAGTAAGTTCGATGGCGATTTCCACGCCGAGCGGTCCACACTGTGGATAACTTGTCGCGTTCGCGAATGCGTTTGCCGTTAGAATGACCCCAACGTGACGTTGCTGATTTTTGATTGCTGATGATTGATTGGGCGGCCCCAGAGCGGTGGGTTTTTCCATCAGCAATCAATCGTCCGTCATCAACAATTCGTTCCGATCCTATGTCGCAATTCGTTCATCTGCACTTGCATACCGATTACTCCCTGCTGGACGGCGCCTGCGACGTCGAGAAGCTCTGCCAACGTGTAGAGGAGCTGGGCATGCCCGCCGTCGCCATGACCGACCATGGGAATATTTTTGGCGCCGTGCATTTTGTAAATGCGGCTCACAAGTACGGCGTAAAGCCCATCATCGGCTGTGAACTTTACATCTGCAAAAAAGAAGATCACAACATCGAGCGCACCCCGCCCGAGGGCGACACTTACAACCATCTGCTGGTGCTTGCTCAGAACGAAGAGGGCTACCGTAATCTCGTAAAGATCACATCCGAAGCTTCGCTTCACGGCTTCTATTACAAGCCGCGCGTGAGTAAGAATTTTCTGGCCGAGCATTCCCGCGGCTTGATCGGTCTCTCCGGATGCCTGAAAGGCGAGGTCGCCGAACGACTTACAGAAGGCAAGTACGGCGCTGCGCTTGCGGCCGCCGGAACCTACCGCGACATGTTCGGCAAGGACAATTTCTATCTCGAGATTCAGGATCAGGGTCTGGCGATGGAACACAAAATCCATCCTGGACTGTTCCAGTTGGAAAAGGATCTCGGCCTGCCTCTCGTCGCCACCAACGACAGCCACTACCTGTGCGAGGACGATGCCCACGCGCAGGACGTCATGCTCTGCATCCAGACCGGCAAGTCGATCCACGATACGGCGCGCATGAAGTTCGACGGCACGCAGTTCTTCGTCAAGAATCACGACGAGATGTACCGCGTCTTCAAAGATTCGCCCGAGGTTTTAACACGTACCCTCGACATCGCCGAGCGCTGTAGCTTGCGCCTGGAAAAAGTTGCCACGCCGTTTCCTCAATTTGACGTTCCTCCCGGTTCCACCATCGACAGCTATTTCGTACACGTCTCGCGCGAAGGTTTTGCCCGCCGCCTCGAGACCCTGCGCCCGCTGCACGAGCAAGGCAAACTTAAGCACTCGATTTCCGACTACGAGCAACGTCTTGAGCGCGAGCTCTCCATCATCCAGCAAATGAAGTTTCCCGGATACTTCCTCATCGTCTGGGATTTCATCCGTTACGCCAAAGAGCAGGACATTCCCGTCGGGCCAGGCCGGGGGTCGGCCGCCGGGTCGCTGGTTTCCTACGCCCTTGGCATCACAGATATCGACCCTCTCCAACACGAACTGCTGTTCGAGCGCTTCCTGAATCCCGAGCGCGTTTCCATGCCCGATATCGATATCGATTTCTGCATGAACCGCCGCGGCGAGGTCATCAACTACGTCACCCAGAAATACGGCCGCGACAACGTCGCCCAGATCATCACCTTCGGCACCATGGCCGCCAAGGCCGCAATTAAGGACGTAGGCCGCGCCATGGACATCCCCTACAGCGATGTCGATCGCATTGCCAAGATGGTTCCCACCCAACTGAACATCACGCTCGATCAGGCCATCGAAGACTCGCCTCCACTGCGTGAGGCCATGGAGAAAGATGGCCAGATTCGTGAACTGATGCAGACGGCGAGAAAGCTGGAAGGGATGGTCCGCAACTCTGGCGTGCATGCCGCCGGAGTCGTGATCTCGCCGCGCCCGCTCACCGAACTCGTCCCGCTGCACAAAACCAAGAACGACGAAATTGTTACCGCCTTCGACATGGTTGCCATTGAAAAGATGGGCCTGCTGAAGATGGACTTCCTCGGGCTGACCACGCTTACCATTCTCACCGATGCTCTAAAGTTGATCCTGCAAACGCGCGGCACTCCGATCACTCTCGAAACCGTTCCTCTGGACGACGCAGAAACCTATGCCAAGGTCTTCCACAAAGGATTAACCTCCGGCGTCTTCCAGTTTGAATCGCACGGCATGCGCGACGTATTGCGCAAGTATCAGCCCAACTCCATTGAAGATCTGACGGCGCTGAATGCGCTCTATCGCCCCGGACCGATCCAGGGCGGAATGATCGATGACTTCGTCGACCGCAAACACGGCCGCAAGAAAGTCGAATACGAACTTCCCGAACTTAAAGAGATTCTGCAGGAGACTTTGGGTGTGATCGTGTATCAGGAACAGGTGATGCAGATCGCGAACCGGCTCGCCGGATACTCCCTCGGTGAAGCCGATCTCCTGCGCCGCGCCATGGGCAAGAAAAAAGCGGAAGAAATGGCCCAGCAGCGCGAACGGTTCGTCGAAGGCGCGGCCCAGCGAAAATTTCCACCCAAGAAAATCGAAAAGATTTTCGACCTCATGGCGCAATTCGCGGGATACGGCTTCAACAAGTCCCACTCCGCCGCGTACGCGCTGCTCGCTTATCACACCGCCTATCTGAAGACGCACTATCCCGTTGAATTCATGGCGGCCCTGTTGACCTCTGTCACGGGCAGCACGGACGACGTGGTGAAATACATCAACGAATGTCGCGAGATGGGCATTTCTGTCGAAGCTCCGGATAGCAACGTCTCAGACGCAAACTTCACGCCTCATGGAGAGGCCATCCGCTTCGGCCTGGCCGCAGTGAAAAATGTTGGCGGTAACGCGATTGAATCGATTGTGGCTGCGCGGAAGAAACTCGGCAGTTTCAAATCGATTTATCAGTTCTGCGAGAATGTCGATCTCCGGCTGCTCAACAAGCGCGTGCTGGAGTCATTAATCAAAAGCGGCGCAATGGATTCCCTCGGCCGCCGCGCCCAGCTCATGGCCGTGCTCGACCGCGCCATGGAGCGCGCCCAGAAGGCCCAGCGCGACGCGGAATCCGGCCAGCACGGCCTGTTCGGCGTCTTTCAGCAGGACGACTCCGAGGCTTACAACGACCACCTTCCCAACGTTCCCGACTGGGACGAGCAGGCGCGGCTGGCCGCGGAAAAAGAGATCCTCGGATTTTTCATCAGCGGTCATCCCCTCCAGAAATACAAAGACAAGCTGGAAGATTTGCAGGCCCTCAGCATCGTCGAAATTTGCGCGCTGACAAAATCCACCGGCAAGGATGAGACCATCGCCACCGCAGGCATCATCGCCAACCTCCGCGTGCTCAAATCCAAACGCGGCGAGTTCTATGTGCAAGCCACGCTCGAAGACATGTCGGGCTCGATCGACATGATCGTTTTTCCCGAGGCCTATAAACGCCTGCAGGATAAAGTGAAGCTCGAAGTCCCTGTGCTCGTGCGGGCGGGAGTGCGCATCGAAGAAGGCGCCAATCCCAAAATCACCGCGGCGGAAATTATGTCGCTGGAAGATGCCAAAATCCCACTGCCGCGCGCCATCCGCATTCGCGTCCCTCTGGAGAGTGCTGCCGAGTCCACGGTTGACGATCTGCACACGCTCTTTCAGGAGCGCCGGGGCGAGGCTCGGGTGTTGTTCGACGTGGAACGCGCCGGGGATTTCATGGTGGTGATGGAAGCCGAAGGCTATAATGTGCTGCCGGACCGCAACTTTATCGCTCGGGTTGAACAATTGTGCGGGCGCGGTAGTGTGCGGGTCATCAGTTGAACATGGAAACCGACAACAAAGCGCAGGAATTGGATCAGATTGAGCGTCAGGTTGCGCTGATCAAAGCCAATGGCCAAAGTGACGAGACTCGCCGCCAATTGGCGGAACTTCAGGAGCGCGTTCGCACTCTGCGCGAAGAGATCAATCCAACGCCGACCGCTTGGCAGAAGACCGAACTGGCCCGCCATCCGCAGCGTCCGCAAACCCTGGACTATATCGAACGCCTGTTCACCGACTTCAGCGAAATCCACGGCGACCGCACCTTTGGCGACGATACCGCCATCATCTGTGGCATGGCTCGCTTTCATGGGGACGAGATTCTGGTGGTCGGAACCCAGAAGGGCCGCGACATGAAGCAGCGCGTGCACCGCAATTTCGGAACTCCGCACCCGGAGGGTTACCGTAAGGCGTTGCGCGTAATGCAGATCGCCGAAAAATATCGCCGCCCGATCTTTACTCTGGTCGACACCGACGGCGCCTATCCCGGAATTCACGCAGAAGAGCGTGGCCAGGCCGAGGCGATTGCGCATAACTTGCGCGAAATGGCCAGCCTCGAAGTCCCCCTCATCGCCACCATCATCGGGGTTGGCGGTAGCGGCGGAGCTTTAGCCATTGCCGTCGCCGATCGCGTGCTCATGATGGAAAACTCCATTTACTCGGTGATTTCTCCTGAAGGCTGCGCTGCCATCATGTGGCGGGACGCCACCAAGAAAGAACTGGCCGCCGAAGCCATGCGCATCACCGCCACCGATCTCAGCGAATTGGGTTGCGTCGACGATATCGTTCCCGAACCCGAAGGCGGCGCGCACCGGGATTACGATGCTGCGGCTCGCCTGCTCGATGCCAGCCTGCAGAAGCACCTTGCCGAATTGAAAAAACTCCCTACGGCCGAGTTGATCGTGTCACGATATAATAAATTCCGTAACATTGCGCAGTTCTTCAAAACCGAATCCTGAGTCCGGAGTGCTTCCTCTCGTTCATACGCAGGTTCCTCCCGGCTTCGAATGGGTGATTTGGCGTGCCCCGGGACCGCCGTCGCCGTATAATTGGGGGTTCCCCTCCAACAGAATCCGGGCGGACCACTCCGCCCTCTAATCTAAGGAAGGTGTCGGGATGGCCACTACGGATGTCGTGCCCCAGGGTGCGGGCGGGCAATTGGGGCGCAAGCGCATCGTCAATGACATGAGCATTCAGGTCGCGACCGTGAATGGCTCCGGGTCGCAGAGTTCGAATACAGTATTGTTGCGTGCCATCTTTCAGATGGGCGTGCCCATCTCAGGCAAGAATCTTTTTCCCTCGAACATTGCCGGACTGCCCACCTGGTACACCATTCGCGCCAATAAAGATGGCTACATCGGCCGCAAGAAGGAAATCGATTTCCTGGTCGCCATGAACGCCGAAACTGCGCAGGACGATGTCATGTCGCTGGCCCCGGGCGCTTCCGTGCTGTATGACGAACCCCTGGCTCTCAACAAACTCCGAGACGATCTGATCTTCTACTCCGTTCCCTACGACAAAATCGTGGCGACCGTCTGCCCGGAGGCGAAGTTGCGCAAGCTCGTCAAGAACATGGTCTACGTTGGCGTAATTGCCCAACTTCTCGAAATTGAGATGGGGGAGGTCGAAAAAGCCATCCGCAAGCAGTTCGCGAAGAAAGTGAAAGCTGCCAACCTAAATCTAGCCGCCGCCCAGGCCGGATTCGACTACGCGAAGGGCAGCCTGCAGAAGCGCGGAGCGCTCTACATCGAGCGCATGAACAAGACCGCGGGCAAAATTATCATCGATGGCAATTCCGCCGCGGCACTCGGCAGCATGTTCGCCGGATGCACGGTCGTCACGTGGTATCCCATCACACCGTCGTCATCGCTGGTTGAGACGATGATCGAGTACATGAAGGAGTACCGCATCGGTCCCGATGGCAAAGCTACTTTCGCCATTGTTCAGGCTGAGGATGAGCTGGCGGCCATCGGCATGGTAATCGGCGCCGGCTGGGCGGGTGCGCGCAGCATGACCGCCACCGCCGGTCCTGGTATTTCGCTGATGTCAGAATTTTCCGGCTTGGCCTATTACGCAGAGATTCCCGGCGTGATTTGGGATATTCAACGCGTCGGTCCCTCCACTGGATTGCCCACGCGCACTTCGCAAGGCGATATTCTTTCGACTGCGTTTCTTTCCCACGGCGATACCAAACACATCATGCTGATTCCGTGTTCGGTGGCAGAATGTTTCAGCATGGCCTCGGAGGCCTTCAATCTGGCTGAACAATTCCAGACTTTAGTCTTTGTCATGTCCGACTTGGATCTTGGCATGAACAACTGGATGTCTGATCCCTTCGAGTATCCGACCACACCCATCAAGCGAGGCAAGGTGCTCGCCAAGGAAGATCTGGATAAGCTCGGCGGCTTCGCCCGCTACAAAGATTTGGACGGTGATGGCGTGGGATACCGCACGTTGCCGGGTACGGATCATCCTGCCGCCGCATATTTCACCCGCGGCAGTGGACATAACGATAAGTCCAACTACAGCGAGCGCCCCGATGATTACGAAAACAATATGGAGCGCCTCAATCGCAAGTTCGAGACGGCTCGCTCCTTTGTCCCGCGTCCGGAAATTCTCAAGGGCACGAACGCGAAAATCGGAATCATCGCCTACGGAACGTCGCATTGGGGCGTCACCGAGAGCCGCGATCAACTCCGCAACGAGTACGCCATCGAAACCGATTATCTGCGGCTGCGGGCGTATCCTTTCACCCGCGAAGTGCCCGAGTTCATCGAGCAACATGATCGTATTTACGTGGTTGAGCAGAACCGTGATGCCCAGATGCTCAGCCTGCTCAAACTCGATCTGAAACCTGAACTCACCACGCGATTGCGCAGCATCAGCCATCTCGACGGACTGCCGCTCGATGCCCGCTCCGTTACCGACGAACTCAGCACCATGGAGGGTAAGTAAATGGCGACCACGCCAACCACGGAACCCAAAATTCCGGAACCTAAGACCAACCGCATCGGCCTCACCGTGGTCGATTACAAAGGCGGTAAGACCACGCTCTGCGCCGGTTGCGGCCACAATGCCATTTCCGAGCGCATTGTCGAAGCCATGTATGACATGGGCGTGCAGCCCGAGCGCGTCGCGAAGCTCAGCGGCATCGGATGCTCCTCCAAGAGTCCCGCCTACTTCATGAACCGCTCGCACAGCTTCAACTCCGTGCATGGGCGCATGCCCTCCGTCGCCACCGGTGCGATGCTGGCCAATCGCGATCTGATTGCGCTCGGGGTCAGCGGCGATGGCGACACCGCTTCCATCGGCATCGGCCAGTTCGTTCACCTCATGCGCCGCAATCTTCCCATGATTTACATCATCGAGGATAACGGCGTGTACGGCCTCACGAAAGGCCAGTTCTCAGCCACGGCCGATCTCGGATCGAAGCTGAAATCCGGCGTGATCAACGATCTTCCTCCAATCGACACCTGCGGCCTCGCGATCGAACTCGGCGCTACCTTTGTCGGCCGCTCGTTCTCCGGCGACAAGCGGCAATTAAGCACCATGTTGAAAGCCGCCATCGCTCACCAGGGCACCGTGATGCTCGACGTCGTCTCGCCTTGCGTCACCTTCAACGATCACGAGGGTTCCACGAAATCCTACAAATACGTAAAAGATCACGAAGAGGCCTTGCAGGAGATGAGCTTCGTTCCGCACTTCGAAGAGATCGACGTAGAATATGATCCCGGCACAACCGTGAATGTCACCATGCACGACGGTTCCAGCCTTCGACTGCGCAAGCTGGAAGAAGACTACGACGCGACGGACAGAATCGCGGCCATGACGCGCCTCAGCGAAGCCCACGACAGGGGCGAGGTTCTAACCGGAATCTTTTACGTGAATACCAAAGCCCCCAGCTTCCTCGATATGCTCAACATGGTCGATCAGCCGCTGGCTACGCTTCCAGAATCGGTGACGCGTCCCGGTAAGGAAGCCCTCGAAGCGGCAATGGCGGAATTGCGCTAAGGGCGGGAGTGTGACCATTGATAAGACTTTGTCATTCCGAACAGGGCCGAAGGCCAGTGAGGCCCCTGCTTTTGCATCTCTGCTAGCAGCCGTTCCCCTTTATTTATAACTTCCCGGCTGCAGCCCCAGTCCCGAGCCGTAAAACTCCGCCAGGGCATGTCTTTCGTCGTCCGTAAGCAGCCTCGAGATCGTGCGCATCGGCATGTTGATATCATTCGCTCGACTTCCGCTTGCAAACGCTTCCAGCTGACTCCGAACATATTCCGAGTTTTGAGTCATCAATGACGGCACTCCAATGCGATAAGCCACCGGGCCGTGGCACGCTTGGCAGGGCGGAATGCCGCGCTCGCCATCCCCAAACGAAACCAGATGCATCGCCATGGCAGCGTGCTTGGGATCAGGGCGCGTCTGCGGAAAACTCCGATTATCCTGCGGGTCGGCAAACACAGGCAGCTTCGCATAGTAAGCCACCACGTCCGCCGTGTCCCGCGATGAAAGCGATTCCGCGATTGGCTCCATCGCTCGCGATAACCGTTTGTGACTGCGAAAATCTTCCAACTGTTTCCAGACGGACAGCTTACTCATCCCGGCCAGGTTCGGAGTTGCACCCGTAGCGCTGAATCCCTCCGCTCCATGGCAGTGTTCGCAACGCTTGCCCAGGAGCATTCCGCGAAACGCATCTCCCTCGGAAGCCGCTGCAATCGTCTCCGCCGTCCACGATACATTCGAAGGAACTTGCTCCGGGGCACGATCGCTCGCCAGCAGAAAAAGAGAGCCTGCCGCCATGGCGACAGCAGCAAGTCTCAAAAGCCTTCGAGTAGAGCACTGTCTATTGCGCCGCACAGTTCGCCCTTTCCCCCGGCCGTAAAGTAGGGAACTGATCTCGCGGTACCACCTTCAACTGGGATCGCATGGCGTAATGCCCCGCTCCACAAAACTCGCGGCACATCGTCGTATATTCTCCCGGCTGCGAAAACTCCAGCCGGGTTGCGCTGATCGTCCCGGGAAGAACTTTCACGTTATATTCCGTCCCATTGAAGGCAAGGGAGTGCACGGCATCAGCACTGGTGATGCGCAGATGAACCGGAACGCCGGCCGGAACCAGAATGCAGTGTGGAACAAATAAATATTGCTGCGCGACCATGCGCACCGTCACCGATCCGTCGGCGTCCTGCTCGCTGCCCAGATTGTTTTCGACGAACTCTCCGGACAAATGCAGCGACAGCGGATCGACCTCACGCACTGCTTCAACATAATGAAGCAGAGGGACATCGATCTGGTAATAGCGCGTGGCTGGTATCAGGCATAGCGCCAACACGGTAAAGATGAAAACTCGCAGCTTCCGCCCATTCACAATTCGCTCGATCCCAGAACCGGTGCCCCACCCTTGCGCGTTTCTTGCGCCGGGTGGGGATCTGGATTCCCTCTCTCCTGTCCCATCAACGAGAATCGGCAAGTTGTCTTAACTCGCTGCTCCAATTTCTTTCAGCACCGCGCTGCATCTCTCGCACACCGTCGGATAGGTCTTGTCCTCACCCACATGGACCGAATAATTCCAGCACCGCTCGCACTTGGCTCCATCCGCCTTCTTCACTTCCACGTGCACCCCGCCGGTGCCATTGCCGGAGCCTTGCTTCAGTTTGACCGCGGAAACAATGAACAAATAGCGCAATGGGTCCGCGTGTCGCGCCAGCACGGAAAAAACAGGGTCTGAAGCGGACAAAAGGACCTGCGCCTCCAGGCCCGTACCGATCAGCTTATGGTTGCGAGCTTCTTCAAGAGCTTTCAGAACCTCGTCGCGGACGGAGCGCAAAGTGGCCCACTCCTCGCTGGATTTTCCCGCGCAAGAGTTGGAGATGTTCGCCGCACCCTTGGCATCGTCCATAACCTCTTCCCCCGACGGAAACAAGGCCAGATGCACACTGTCGGCGCGGCTCTCGGTCTTTGGCAGATAATCCCACACCTCTTCCGCCGTAAAGCTCATCACCGGCGCAATCAACCGCACCAGCGCTTCTCCGATCCGCCAAATCGCAGTCTGCGCGCTCCGCCGCGCGAGCGACTTCGGGGCGGAAATATAAAGCCTGTCCTTCAGCACATCAAAATAAAACGCGCTCAGGTCAACAATGCAAAAGTGATTCAAGCGGTGATAAATCCTGTGGAAGGCGAATTCCTCATACGAACTTCGCACATCGCTACAGAACGCCAGGGTTTGGCACAGCATGTACTGGTCGAGCGCCTCCATGCTCTCGAAAGGAACTGCGTCCGTCTGCGGATCAAAGTCTCCGAGATTGCCCAGGATGTAGCGGAATGTATTTCGAATCTTGCGATAGTTTTCCGCGATCCGCAGCATGAGCTGCTCCGAGCCAACCACATCCTCCCGGAAATCGACCGACGCCACCCACAACCGAACCACTTCCGCCCCGAGTCGATCTGATATATCGACCGGATCCACATCATTGCCCCGGGACTTCGACATGGCCTGTCCTTTTTCATCCAGCGTCCATCCCGGCGTAACCACGCCTTTGTAGGGAGGCGTCCCGTGCGTACCCATGGCGCACAGAAGTGACGACTGAAACCACCCCCGGTATTGATCGCCGCCCTCCAGATAGAGATCCGACGGCCAGGGATAGGTTGGCTCATCGGCAATCAGCGCCAGATAGCTCGCCCCCGATTCCAGCCACACATCAAAGATGTCGGTTTCTTTTTCAAACTTGCCGTTGCCGCAACGCGGGCACTTCCCGTCCGCCGGCAGAATCGTATCCGACTCTGCGGTAAACCACGCGTCGGCGCCAGAGCGTGCGAACAACTCAACCACCTTGCGATTGACAGCGGGATCATTCAGCGGCTTGCCGCAGCTCTCGCAAAGAAACACCGCGATCGGAACGCCCCACACCCGCTGCCGCGAGATGCACCAGTCGGGCCGCGTCGCGATCATGTTCGAGAGCCGCTCCTCGCCCCACGCCGGATCCCATTTCACCTGCCTGATTTCTTCCAGCGTTCGCGAGCGCAGCGTGCCCTTGCCCGAGCCTCGACCACCAATCCCGGCTGGCATCGGCGTTTCCATCGAGATGAACCACTGCTCAGTCGCGCGAAAGATCACCGGATTATGGCAGCGCCAGCAATGCGGATAAGAATGCTCGGTCTTCTCGGTGTGCAGCAAAGCTCCGCGGCTCTTGAGCACATCGATGATCGGCTGATTCGCATCCCATACGCGTTTGCCGTTGTATTCCGCCAGGCCGTTGCGCATGATACCTTTTTCGTCCACGTTGCTGGTGGCGTCGAGCCCGTACTTGACGCCCGTAACAAAGTCCTCCGCGCCGTGCGACGGCGCCGTGTGGACCACGCCGGTTCCCGTGTCCATGGTCACGTAATCAGCGAGCACGCCGAGAATCTTGCGGTCCAGAAACGGATGCTGAAAATCCAGCCGCTCCAGCCGGCTCCCTGCGAAATGCGTAAGCTCATGAGGATCGGTAAGCCCACACTTCTCCGCAACCTCCGTCGCCAGCTTCGCCGCAACGATATAGACTTCGCCGCCGGATTCCAATGCCACGTATTCTTCATGCGGATGAAATGCCACGGCCATTGATGCCGGCAACGTCCACGGAGTGGTTGTCCAAATAATTGTTGATACTTTCTTTCCCGCCAGCGCTGGATTAATCTTCGCAGGGTCGTCAAGCAATCCGTACTTCACATACACCGTCGGGCTGGTGTGGTTCTCGTATTCGACCTCCGCCTCGGCGAGCGCAGTCTCGTCATGCATGCACCAATAAACCGCGCGCAGCCCTTTATAGACGAATCCATTTTCGTAAAACGAAAAGAAAGTCGACAACACCACCGACTCATACTGCGGGTTCATCGTCGCATAAGGCCGATCGAAGCGACCGAACACGCCAATGCGCTTGAACTGCTGCCGCTGCAAATCAAGAAACTTCTGGGCATACTTCCGGCACTCCGCCCGCACGTCCGTTGGGCGCATCTGCAGCTTCTTGCCGCCCAGTTCCTTATCAACTTTGATCTCAATTGGCAGCCCGTGGCAATCCCACCCCGGCACATAGGGTGCATCAAAGCCCGCCATGGTCTTCGACTTGACGATAAAATCCTTGAGGCACTTATTGAGCGCCGTTCCCATGTGGATCGGACCACTCGTATACGGCGGCCCATCATGCAGAATGTAGGGGGGCGAGCCCTTGCGAGCCTCGCGGATGCGCTCGTAAATTCGCGCCTGCTCCCACCGGGCAAGCATTTTGGGCTCGTTCTGCGGCAGGTTGGCCTTCATCGGGAAGGCGGTTTTAGGCAGATTGATCGTCGCTTTCAGCTCGAGCGGCACTCGGTTGGCTTCTCCCAATTTGATTGAATTCTTCATTATAGGGAGAGGGGCCGCGAACGTCCATGCGACCAGGGTATAGGACGCCTATACATAAATTTCTGTAAAAACGGCCCGCCTAACAGCTGGCGAAAAGAGTCGGTGCTGCAGTTGTTTTGGGGTGGCGCAGTGTTTCTCCGTGAGCTGTGAGCCGTGCCGCATACAGCCAATAAGAATGCGGGCTTCGGCCGAGCGGGCACCCCCCGAGGCACTGCGAAATAACTGCGTCAACCTCCGGCAGAAGAGGTACAATTTTATAAACCATCGGTGATCCGCCGCCGCGGCAGGGATCGTCTTAACTCTCGAAATTAGGTAGGCTGGGAAGGCAACTTGTTGGAAAGACCACTCATCTGTGTTAAACAAGGCATAGGGCTGGGCGCCAGGCTAGGACTGTTCAATTCGCTATCCGACCCACAAAAGCCGAATCGGGGAACATGTCATCCGTAGAAGGCAATCCGACTCCCGGCCAAGAGCCGGAGCTTCATCTTTTGCTGGCTCCAGATACTTTTGAGCCGCTGTGGAAGTCCTTGTTTCGCGGCCTCGACGAATTCTTCTTTCCCAAGAAGCTTCCGCCCCTGAAGCTGGAATCCAAGCCCATCCCCGTCAAGGATATATGGGGCTTCTACAACTACAAGAAGAATGGAGCGCTCGGTTCCACGGCTGCTCACGTCATCGTGATCGCTCTCATTATCGGCGGGACCCTTCTTGGCAAGCGCATCGTGACCAAAGCCATCGCCAAACCCCAGAGCACCACTCAGTTGATCGATCCCGGGGATTACTCCCTGAAGCCCGCGAAGACGCAAGCCGGTGGCGGGGGGGGCGGTGGAGACCGCGACGTATTAAAGGCTTCGCAGGGTCGTTTGCCCAAGTTCTCGATGCAGCAGATCACCCCGCCGACCGCAGTTATACGAAATTTCAACCCCAAGTTAGCAGTCGAGCCCACCGTGGTGGTGCCCCCTGAAATCAAGGTCGCCATGAATAACATGCCGAATCTCGGCGACCCTAAGTCCTCGGGCATGATTCCTTCGAATGGTACCGGGTACGGCGCCGGCATCGGTTCAGGCAACGGCGGTGGTGTCGGCTCGGGCTCCGGTCCAGGCGTCGGACCGGGTGAGGGAGGAGGCATGGGCGGCGGTGTTTTTCGCCCCGGCCGCGGAGTCACTCCTCCACGTCCCATCTATTCGCCAGAGCCCGAGTTTTCTGAAGAAGCCCGTAAAGCTAAATATCAGGGAACGTGCACCCTGATGATCGTCGTCGATACCGACGGTCGCCCCACCAATCTTCGGGTGGTGAACTCCCTAGGCATGGGCTTGGACGAAAAAGCTCTCGAGACCGTTCGCACCTGGCGCTTCGAGCCTGGACTAAAAGATGGCCACCCCGTAAAGGTCGAAATGGCCGTCGAAGTCGATTTCCACTTGTACTGAGACGGTCGGCGTTTCTCGCCATATGCTCTAGAGCGATCCCGTAAGTCGGTTTGGGAAGGGCACGACTCAGGGCATGCTGCCGAAAGCCCACAAAAGCCTTGGCCTTAGCCCCTGGTGGATTCTCCATCTCGCCTTCTCGTTCCGTTACATTGATGGTTCCGAATCTTTCCGGATCACAGCCAAATGATTCTGGGTGGCGCAGCGCTTTCAGCTGCGATAAAGGGCTCATTTCACAACCGGCTTTAGCCGCCGCGGTGCGGCTTCGGCCCTGGGGGGCGGTTTCTCTCCTCCTATTCCTTCAAGTCCACATGCTGTACATCCTCGATCGAATGCCCCAAGAACCGCTCGCCCAATCGCCGGAACTTTTCCACCGAATCGGTGGCGAAGAATTTCAATCGCGGCTGCCCCCGTCGCTCCTCATGAGCTTGTCCTACCGGCAAGAGCTTCTTTAACCGGGTCGCGACCACGCGAGCGGTGGACTCGGCGGAATCCACAATGCTTACCTGCGAAGGCGCCACGCGATGGAGCAGCGGTTGGAGCAGCGGATAGTGTGTGCAGCCCAGCACCAGCGTGTCGGCATGGTGAAAGCCATCGGCAAACGCTTCCTTCAGGTAAATACCCGCCACCTGTTGCGTCACAGCGTGCTCAACCCATCCCTCCTCAACTAGAGGGACGAGCAGCGGACAAGCCTTCTCCCTCGCCTCTAATCCTCGGGCCTCAAGAGCCTTCCGATAAGCGTGGCTGCTCACCGTCGCCTCCGTCCCGATGACGACCACTCTCTTGTTCCTGGTGACCGATGCCGCGGCCTCGGCCCCGGGCTCAATCACACCCACAACGGGCACGTGGGCCGCTCTCGCAATCTGCTCAAGCGCCAGTGCCGTCGCCGTATTGCAGGCAATCACCAGTAACTCCGCTCCCTGCCCCTCAAGATAGTGGGCAGCCTCAACCGCGTAGCGCGCCACCGTTTCCACGGATTTGGAACCATAAGGCAGACGTGCCGTATCCCCGAAATAAATGTATTCGGCGTCGGGAATTAGTTCAAGTAAAGCTTTAAGAACGGTAAGACCTCCAAATCCGGAATCGAACACACCGATGGTAGGCCTGCGCTTGCTCATTTGGATGGAATCGCTATCTGATCATAGCAGCGCGGAAAGCGCCCAGCGGATGACCAGAGTTGTTCCTTGGCGCTGCTATCCCCGGTTGCGCGCAGCGGTCTCGATCAGCGTGTTATCGGCAAGCTCCGAGCTTTTTCCGCAACACTGCCCCGGCGGAATCGGCGCCCCGTGCGGACACGTCCGCGGGTGTCCCAGAAACGTGCAGATCTTATCCGTGGCTTCCGGCGAGAGTATGTGCTCGAACTTGCAAGCCTGCTGTTCGATCTCGGACTCGCTGTCCATCGCAAGACTGTCGGTGAAAAGCCGCTCGGCTAAACGATGCCTTCTGATGATGCTGCCAGCCCGCGCGTGGCCGCGCGGCGTGAGTTCCACAATCAGCGTCCCATCGCCCAGCGATGCGGAAACCGGCTTCAGGGCATCGTGGCATGGATTCACAAACGGTTTATGCCCATGCGCCAGCGGAGGATGCGGCGCCGAAACGACCAGGCCCATCTGCATCATCTTTTCAATCGCCAGGCTCACCGGCAGCGCGCCGTGAACTTCCATCCGCTCGACCTCGGCGATCTCACCATGCTCGGCCAGCACCCAAAGTTCTTCCAGCACTTCATCGAATTGCTCTTCATCCGCCATCGCGAATACTTCTTGCGACTCGATTTTGCCATGATGAAATTCAATGCGCCGGTCCGCCAGCCGTGCCACCACCGGATCATGCGTGACCATCACAATGGTCCGCCCCTGTTGGTGGAACTCCCGCAGCAATCGCAACACCAGCTCTTCGTTCAGCGCGTCCAGGTTACCCGTCGGTTCGTCAGCCAGAATAATCTTCGGATCGTTGATCAAGGCCCTCGCGATGCACACCCGCTGCTGCTCCCCTCCGGAAAGCTGCGACGGCAAATGATGCGCGCGTTCGCCCAGACCAACTCGCGAGAGGGCTTCGATCGCCTCTTTCTCATCCGTCATGCTGTGGAAGTACTGCGCCAGCATGACATTCTCCACCGCGGTCAGAAACGGAATCAAATGAAATTGCTGGAAGATAAATCCAATTTTCTCGGCCCGAACCCGGTTCAATTCCCCGGCGCTGATGCCAGCCACATTCTGCCCGTCGAGCCAGATCTCGCCGGATGTCGGCCGGTCGAGGCATCCAATCAGATTCACCAGCGTGGATTTTCCCGATCCCGACGGCCCCATGATCGAAAGCCACTCCCCCTGCGCAACGTGCAGCGAAATGTGGTCGAGCGCGTGGATGGCGCCGTTTGAACCTTCTTTCCCGTTCGTACTCTCGTTCCCCGCAGCCTTGGCCGGGTAGAGCTTGGTTACATCTTTGATCTCGATCATTTCACTCTCCCCTTAGGATGACCGCCGGCTGCACACGCCGCAGTAGCGAAATCGGAAGAACCGCCGCCAGCAGCGTCACCGCTATGCTACCAGCCAGAATGAATGGCAGAATACTGAAACGCGGCCCCACCGGAGCGTGGAAGTTGACTCGGCCAATCCACGCCGCGATGCCGATGCCGAGCACAAATCCAATCACAGCACCGGTCGCGCCCAAAGCTGCTGCCTCCGCCGCAAAGAAGCCATTAAGCAGCCGGTCGGAAGCCCCCAGCGCCTTCATGATCGCGAAATCGCGCCGCCGGTCGAAGACCCATCCCATCAACGTGGAAAGCACGCACAGCGCCGCCGTCAGAATAATAAGCGCCGCGGCCGCCAGCAGTGTAGCCCTTGTTTTGCCCAGCACCCGCGCCTCACCTTCCATGATCTGCCGCACCGGACGCACATCCGCCCCCGGAATCGCCTGATGCAGTTGTCGCATGATGGTTGCAATCTCTTCCGGCGAACCCGTCGCCGCCACCTCGATCGTGGAAGGTTGAAGCCCAGTCCACGAAGCAAAATCCCCCCACGATAAATAGATCCGGCTGTCCTCGGCAGCCCCCGTCTGCACCGTTCCCGCCGGCGCAACCTGAATCGTCTGGCCCTGGAACTCAAGGTCGAAGGGCCGGTTTTTCGGCGACACGACGGAAAGCGCCCGCACCCCGACCAGCGCCTGTTGCGGAGCCGACGGCCAGGTGCTCACCGACCACCACCGGTCCAATTGCTTCACGCGCTCAAAGTCCGCTCCCGCAACAACAATCGCCTGACCGTCGCTGGTTCGCGCCACCACCAGCGCAAATGGCGCCACCACGCCACGTCCTGCGAGTACAGATTCCGCCTGCGTGAGAGCGTTCGCGGGAAGGGAAGAGCCATCTTTTTCCACCACGATGATGTTCGCGCCATAGTTGCGAAATTCGCGCCGCAGTTTAGCCTGCACGTCCACATACAGATTCAGCATCGCCGTAGCCACCGCAGCGGCCACTACCATCGCGAACAGTGCCGATGCCGCACGTCCCCGCCGCAGCACCGCCGCCCGCACTAGCATCCGAACGAACATGGAAGTATGCGGAGAATGCGCTCGGCGGGCTACAACGTCCCGCGCGAAAGTCGAAACGTCCGCGTTCACAGTTCACCTCGCAGCGCAAATACCGGATCCAACCCCACCGCCTTGCGAATGGCGGCCGCGCTTCCCGCAAATGTCACGATTACCGCAATCGCCAGAATCACCGGAAGGAGCACCGGGGGGATGGATATCTCCGAATTGAAAATAGACCTCCCGATCTGGTGCGCCAGCATCCCGCCCGCAACAAATCCCACAAGTCCGCCGAGCAAGGCAAGCAGTGTTGCCTCCGCAAAGAATATCGATGCGACTGCGACCCGCCCAGCCCCCAGAGCCTTCATCAAACCCACTTCCGCGCGACGTTCGAAAATCGCCGTAGCCATCGCGGCGGAAACCGCCAGCGCCGAGGCAAACAATGCCGCCAGGGTAACCAGGAAAATCAGTCCCTCAATGCGTGTCAGTACCGCTCCTTCATTCTGCGCAACCTGCCGTATCTGTTCCGCGTGCGAGTGCGGAATCGCCTCCTGCAACTGATAAGCAATCGACTGCGGATAGGGCGAGCAGTACCACCGGTCATAGACGGGGCCCGACATGCTTTTCGGATCGCGCCGCCCCAGAGCATCTTCCGGCTTTGTCAGCGCACTTACGAACACGCGCCGCACCGCGCCGGGTCTGCCAAGAATCTTCTGCGCCAGCGCGATTGGCGCCACCACCTCATCGTCTTCACTGCCGCCTGTGGAAAGAATTCCAGTCACACGCAACGGCCGCCCCGACAACGTGATCTCATCCCCGCTCTTGGCTGCAAGCCGCGCCGCCAGCCGCTCGCCCAGCAAAACATCGCGCGAACTGTCGTCGGGCCAACCGCCCGAAACCTTCCACCAAGGATGGGTCGTTCGCACGCCGGTTCTGAACTCCTCTTTGCCAAAAGCAACGCTCTTGGCGAAATAAGTGCCTAGCAGAGTCAGGTCTTGCGTGCGCCCATCCCGCTGCAGCGTCACATTCACCGGCAACATCGGGGCAAAGCCGGTGATGTTGTTATGCCAGAAGGTTCCTTTGATCTTGGGCAAGTCGGCTTCATCCAGGAAAGCGCCATCGCTCGGCGGCTTCAGGTTGACACCGCCAATTTCTACGTCCAGCGTATCTTCTTGCGGAGTGACCAGCAGGTTGGCGCCAATGGTGCGCAGTTCTCGGTTGATCTTATCGCCAATGTCGGTGGCGACCGCAATCATCGCCGTCGCGACCGTTACGCCCAAGGTAATGGCCGCCCCGGCCAGCAATTTGCGCCGCTTCTGGCGCCGGAACGATTCGTATACGAGGCGGACGAACATCCCTTACTGTTTCTCGAACACCCGGCTACCCGCCGCGATGTCGGCCTCCTGGATCATGACGGAGTCGGCGCTCTGCGTTATCTTGAGCGGAATCGGATTGCAACCCCCCGCCGTACCGACCGACTGCGGATTGATCGGCGCGGCGCAGTTTTTGCAAATCACTCCATTGCCCGACTTGTAGAAGCCCACCGCACCGCAGATTTCGCAGGCATCAAAAACCGTGGCGATTTTTCCATCCGGCTTTTGATACAACCAGAAGCGCACTTCAACTCCGTTCTCCTTCGCTTGGTACCGGTGCAAGTCTCCATCGGATACCTGCGTCAACGGAATCGTTAGCTGACCCTTCGTAAAGCTGACCTCCGTGGCCGGCGACAACGCGCTCTGGCTCTTCGCATAAACAAATCCCGCCGTCAGCATGGCAATAAACATGAAAGAGAAGACGTACACCGACGCCATCCACAGGCGCTCCCGGCGTGCGGACCAGGCCGCCTTGCGACGCTCGGCCGGCGAAACGGCCTCCAGCACCGGCTCACGACGCTTCGCGTCAAACAACACCATTAGCGCCGCCAGCGCAAGGATGGTGACAAAAAAGAATAGATCGTTCCGCACAATCGGCCCAATAATTGACATCTCGGTTTTGGACGAAGGAATTACCCCGCTTTCGGAAAGCTCGTGCAATCCCGCGACCACCAGCTGTGCGGCGACCAAAAAGAGAATCGCCGTCGTGACCCGGAAGAATTTCTGCAGATTAATCCGCACGCTGCCCTTCACAAACATCACTCCGAACGCGATGGCGCACAGCACGCCCAGCAGCGTTCCCAGAAAACTCATCAATTCGGTCGAATTCAGCGACACGGCCGAAAGGATAAGCACCGTCTCCGCTCCCTCCCGCAGCACCATCAGAAACACAAAAAAGAAGAGCCCGATCCACGCGTCATTGCCCGCCAGCAGCCCAACCTTGCCCTCAATCTCTCCCTTGAGCTTGCGCCCCGTCTTCATCATGAAAATAATCATGGTGACAACAAAGAACGCGGCCACCAGCATGACCCATCCTTCAAACACATCTTCGTTCAGATTCAGGCGCGACATTAATATCGCCACGCCAATGCTTCCCAGGAAAGCTGCGCCCAGAGCGGCGTAAACCGTCTTCCGCAAGCCTTTGCGCCCAATCTTGGTCAGGTAGGCGAGCGTGATCCCGACGATCAGGGCAGCCTCAACCCCTTCGCGCAGCGTGACGATGAAAGCTTGCAGCATTTATAAAGTCCCGATTGATCTTGCGATGATGATCTTGAACATGACGATCTTGAAAATGAATTTCAATTTCAAATTCAAGGATATGCTGGCAGCCGCGCGGGCGTCAATGTGGGAGCTCACAAACGGTTGTGATTCGCATCACACGGAGAAATATAGGATTAAACGGGCTGGCAGCAGCGGGCTGGCGGAGTCGAGCGTTTCTCAACACCCGACTATCGGAATGAAGCGCGGTGCACCGGAAACAAAAGCGACCCAAGCAAAAGGGCAATCGCGATCATCGGCAAGTTGCTGAAGGCCGGTAGCGGTCCAAATGTCTGGCATCCGCACCATGATTGGTTATTTACGAAACCCGGATAACACAAAGTATCTGCGGTGACTAGCTCTGCTCGACGCTTTCCTTCTGTCTGGACCCCAGCCTTCTGCTTAACAGCCGATTTCGCTCACAGCCTCTTCAAGAACGCATTCGCCTGCTCCAACTGCGGAAACAACTTCTCCTCCGCATGGAACTCCGCCGAGTGCACGCAGCGCCGGCTCCCGCGCAGCCTCACCGGATGCTTCAGGTGCAGCATCTCGTGATAAACGATATATTCCACCGCATAGCGGGGAACCGCGGGATGGTCGAAGATGCGGCTGATGACGATCGCGTTATGCGCCGGATCGTAGTGCCCCAGGATGCGACGGGTCTTCGTCGGACTCCAACCCATACGCGGCCGCCCCATCAGTCCATGGAAGAACCGCCGGTTCAGATCTTCAAAAATAGCATCCAGATCGTAGACGTGCCCCTGCGGAGAATGCAGCCGCTTGCGCCCCCGCATCTGCCGCACCAAGTGCGCCTTACTCACGACTTCATGGCTCGACACATATTTTCGATAACGGGCCGCATACCCACGGTCGATCGGCTTGCGGTACATTTTCGCCAGCAGAATGTGTGCGATAGCCCTTACCACCGTATCGGGCGCACCTTCCAGCAGATCGGAAAGCCTTACGAATAGCCTGCCCTCGCGCAGGCGAATCGTATTGTTGACGTTCGCGAAGGCGAAAAATTCGACGTTCAATTCAGGCAGGGCTGCGGCAGGCCACAACTGCCGGTGCTCGTCATGGAAGATATCAAGCAGTCCCTGGCGCACAGTGAGCCCCAGATTAACACGCCGGACGTACAGAACCAGGCCCGGCGAATCTCTTCAGCAACCCTTCACTCCGACCGGCTTGACTTCTCCGCGTCCCCCTTTTTCTTATGTTTCGCAGCCTCCTGCTGATCGGCCATAAGCTCGCGATGATCTTTCGCGGAACTGTCCAGCGTATCCAGCGCGTTACTCAAGATAAACTCATATTGTTTTGCGTCTTCCTCCGGCACGCCGGCCGCATCTCTCAAGGCTAGCAGTTTGGCCTGGAATTCCGTGTCGGCATCCATGATCACCTTCAGCGGCTTGCGAATATCATTCTTGCGATCGACGTACGTGTCAATGTTGTCGTTCAATTCGTCGTAGATCAGCAGAAAGTCATCCAGCAGGTCATGAGTTTGCTGCGCCCGGTTTTTCGTTTTGGGATCATTACGCATCTGCTCTAGACTCACCAGCCGCGCCCTCGCAAACTTCACATAAAGGCCAAGCCGCAGTTGCGGCTCCCAACTGGTGTCCCGAATCTGGTCAATCTCCGGCGGGGTGAACGGGTCCCGACGGTGCTGCGCAAATGACAGCGCCGCGGAAATCAGCAATAGCCATCCAACCCAGGGGCTCATTCGCAACCAGGATGCCTTCATTTCTTACCTCCATTGGGAAACATCGCCGCCAGCAAATCGTCCCGCACCCGCTCCAACCGGTCGACCGTGTCCTGAACTTGCTTCTGGTCCTCCCGTGCGACCGTATGCTTGAAGTTCTCCAGTTTCCGTGCCATTTTTCTCACGGAAATCTCGCTTTGCTTGTCATGCTTGTGCGACTGAATCGCGTAGTCGCGGGCTAATTCGGAGAACGCGGTAACCTCCACCAGTGCCGCATGACTTCGATCGATGTCGCCGGCCACGTACAGCCGCTCCGCGGCAGCCAACTGCTTTTCCGCGATCTCAATGCACAAAGGCGGGCGGTCCGGGATGGCCGCGTTGGCGACGCGCGCCTTCAATTCTTCTACCGTAAATTCCTTGGCGAAGCTCAGAGCTGTTAATCCAACCACCAGAAGCAGCGCCGCCGCTCCCCGCAGACACCGTGAATATTCCATCCCCAAGCCCGTTCACTTCCGCCAATGTTATTTCTTCGGCTCGATCGCAATCAGCCGATGCTTCGCCTGCCACTCCTGATCAGGATACTTCCCAGCTGCCGTTTTTAGAAAGAGGTGATAATTCACCGCCGCCGTTTTGAAGTCATGCAAGTGATCACTGGCCGAAGCTCGCAGGAAATACGTGATGGGAATTTCCGGCAGCAGTTTGGCCCGCGCATCGAGCGCGCGAATCGCGAGCTCATACTCCTTGTTCTCGCCCGCCGTGAATGCGAGATCGCCATACGCTTCCCCAAAGTCAGGCTTCAGCTTTACCGCCAGCAGAAATTCCTGCTTGGCCTCGGGAAACTTTCTCTGCCGCAACAAAGCCTGTCCAAGCCCGCGATGCATGCTCGCATCCTTCGGATGAGCCGCCACCAGCACCCGATAACTCGACTCCGCCAAATCGTTCTTTCCCGTCGTCACATACAAGTCCGCGAGGTCGCGCGGCGCAGTCTCGTCTTTCGGAGCCAGCTTAATTCCCGCCGCCATCGCGGCAATCGCTTGGTCATTCTTGCCCTCGGCAGCCAGCACCCGACCCAGCTGAATCTCGACCGCGCCAGAAATCGGATCTTCCGCAAGCAACTTACGTAGATACTGCTCCGCTTCTGGAAATCGCCGTCCGTGCATGTACAAATTCGCCAGCGCAGTGGCCGCGTCCGACGATTTCGGATCGAGAGCAAGCACCTGCTTATATTCCTGCTCGGCCTCGGCAGCTTTATTTTCCTGCTCGAAAAGCATCGCCGCCGCGAAATGTGGTTCAGCCTCTTTCGGTTGCAGGGCCCCTGCATGCTGGAAGGCCGCAAGAGCTTCTTCTGGCTTCGACTTTTCCAGCATATGCCCCAGTGCCAGCCACGCCCGATATTGACCCTCCGCTGCGTGACTTGCGGGCTTCAGACGCGTCGCAGCCCGCAAAAATTCCTCTGCCCCGGGCTGTCCGCTCTTGGCCAGTTGCAATCCCAGATTAAGGTTCGACTCAAAGACGTCAGGCTTCGCCGCTACCGACTTTCGATAAGCCGCCACGGATTCATCCACATTCCCCAAAGCGTTTTCCACGAAACCAAGATCGAACCAGCCCACATAGGTTGTCGGATCGCGCTCCACCAGCTTCCGAAGCAGCGGCTCCGCCGCAGCGTAATTCTGTTTTTCGATCGCTGCCTCTGCCTGAGTAAGTTCTGCCGGTTGCGCCGGAGAATCGTCATCCGGAACCTGAACGTGATGCCCCGCCCGGTGCCCGGAAGAAGATTGTCCTTCAAAAGACGATGAAGAAGAAGTTTGTCCAGAAGAAGCTTGTCCGGAAGATGTTGAAGAAGTCTGCCCCGAGTTCACCGTGGGCGGTACCGTATCCTGTGCCGTCGCGCTCGCGCAAACGATCAAAGCCATCAGCAGGCCCGCGAGAGTTTTATTTGCTGCCATCGGGCTTCGATGCTCCATTGCTGCCGTGGCCATTCAGCAGGCGAGCCAGATATTTGCCCGTGTAAGACCCGGCCAGATTAGCAATCATCTCCGGCGGCCCCGCTCCTACGATCTTGCCGCCACGCGCTCCGCCCTCCGGCCCCAGATCGATCACCCAATCCGCGGTCTTGATCACTTCCAGATTATGCTCGATCACAAGAATGGAGCCGCCGGCATCAATCAGGCGGCGGAATGCGGCCAGAAGTTTGCTCACGTCGTCAAAGTGCAGTCCAGTAGTCGGCTCATCAAAAATATAAAGCATCCTCCTCCGCCGGCGAGGTTCATCCTGACGCCCCGAACTCGGCCTTCCGACCTCTCGCCCCGCCGGCTGCAAATGTGCGGCCAGCTTCATGCGCTGGGCTTCTCCGCCCGACAATGTAGTTGCCGACTGCCCCAGCCGCAAATATCCCAGCCCCACTTCCTCCAGAACCCGCAACTTCTCGGTAATCTTAGGCACCTCGGCAAAGAACTTCAGTGCCTCCTTGATTGTAAGGTTCAACACTTCGTGAATGTTTTTGCCGCGATAGCGAACCTCGAGCACCTGCGCCTTGTATCGCGTTCCTTTGCACTCTTCGCAGATCAGTTCCACGTCCGCCAAGAACTGCATCTCTACCGTCACCGTGCCGTCGCCCTGGCAAGTCTCGCACCGCCCGCCCGGGATGTTGAACGAAAAGTGGCCGGAGCCAAAGCCGCGTCTCTTAGCCTCGGGCAGGGAAGCAAACAGCTCGCGGATCGCATCGAACGACTTGATATAAGTCACGGGATTGGAGCGCGGCGTTCGCCCGATCGGCGATTGATCGACCAGTACCACCTCGTCGATAAACTGATCTCCCTCCAAACTTCCCCACGTAGCCCCTCCCCGTGTCCCTCCTGAGATTGGCTGTTGCTTCGCCTCGGCCAACGCCAGATAGAGCACCTGATGCAACAACGTTGACTTGCCCGAGCCCGAAACTCCGGTGATCGCCACCAGCATCCCCAGCGGAATGCCGATATCAATCCCCTTCAAATTGTTGGCTCGTACATTCTCGATTCTGATCTGCTGCGTCCCCGGCTGCCGTCGCACCGTCGGCACCTGAATCCGCAAATCTTCCGCGAGATACCGTCCCGTCAGAGAGGCCGGGTTCCGCAAAATCTCCTCGTAGGTTCCCTGCGCCACCAGGTTGCCACCATTCTCCCCAGCTCCCGGACCAAGATCGAGAATCCGGTCCGCCGTGCGCATGATGTCAGGATCATGCTCCACCACCAGAATCGTATTTCCCAAATCGCGGAGGTCATGCAGGATCTTGATCAGCCGGTGCGTATCGCGGCTGTGCAGGCCGATCGAAGGTTCGTCGAGCACATACAAGGTTCCCACCAGCCGTGAACCCAGCGAAGTCGCCAGTTGAATGCGTTGCGCCTCTCCTCCGGAAAGCGTCGAGGCCAGCCGGTCGAGCGTCAGGTACTCCAGTCCCACATCGTTCAGAAACCGCAATCGCTCCTGGATCTCCTGCAGAAGCCTCTCCGCAATCTCGGCCTCTTCCGGAGTCAACTTTACGAGGTCGAAAAAGACCGCCGCATCCTCCACCGTCATGCCGCAGACGTCACAAATATTGCACCCGTCAATCTTGACTTGCCGCGCCTCCAGCCGCAGACGACTTCCACGGCATTCCGGACAAGTCGAGTACCCGCGATAACGGCTCAGAAAAACTCGTACGTGCAGCTTGTATTTCTTCCGCTCCAAGTACTGGAAGAATCCGCGCACTCCCAAAAAGTCACCCTCCCCGTTCAGAATGAGCTCCTGCTGTTCAGCTTCGAGTTCGCCCCAGGGCAGGTCGAGCGGAATTCCGGACTGCTTGGCAAAGCGCTTCATCTCCGTAAACAAAGGCCGGTATTTCGGTTTGTTCCACGGATCAATTGCCCCCTCGCCGAGCGCCTTCGTCTTGTCCGGGATCACCAGGTCAAGGTCGAAGTCGATCGTGTTTCCGAAGCCCTGGCAGCGCGCGCAAGCCCCATAGGGATTATTGAACGAAAACAGCCGCGGCTCCGGCTCTTCATAACGCAAATTGCAGTTCTTACACTCGAATCGCTGGGAGAATCTCAACTGCCTCGCTGGCTGCTCATCATGCACTGGCAGATCAAAAATCACTTCCCCGGATTCCCGATAAGCAGTCTCCACAGCATCCACGATGCGCGTGCGCGCCTCGGCTGAGACCGCAAGGCGGTCCACCAAGACGAATACCGGCTGGTTGAAATCGAGGTCGAGTAGTGACTCTGGCGTGGAAAACTCAAACACCTGCCCGGACTGATACAGCCGGTTAAAGCCAGCCTTGCGTAAATCGAACAACCTGGTCTTCAGTTGCTCCGTCAATCCTGCAAGCGGCCCAGCGCCCTGCTTTCCGGCCTTGCGGGCACGGCCAACCTTTTTTGCCGGCTCGGGTGGCGCCGTCGCAGCCGCCTGCAGCGGAAACACCACTTGCACCCGCGTCTCCGGACCAAGCGCCAGGATCGCATCCGCAATCTCATCCACCGTATCTTTCTTCACCTCGCAGCCGCAGTTGATGCAGTAGGTTCGACCTACGCGCGCAAACAACAACCGCAGGTAGTCGTAAATTTCGGTCGCGGTCCCCACCGTCGACCGAGGATTGCGGGTAGTATTCTTCTGCCGGATCGCGACCGCCGGCGCGATTCCGTCAATCGAGTCCGCATCCGGCTTCTCAATACGCTCCAGGAACTGTCGCGCATAGGCCGAGAGCGACTCGACATAGCGCCGCTGGCCCTCCGCGTAGATGGTGTCGAAGGCAAGCGAAGACTTGCCCGAGCCGGAGACCCCAGTCACCACGGTCAGCATGTTGTGCGGAACCTCAAAATCGATATTCTTGAGGTTGTGCACGCGGGCTCCGCGCACCACAATATTGTCCGTAGATGAAGTAGAAGACATCAGGTGAGTAAGCCAGCATCATCCGCATTTGCTCGCTGGGTACCTCCCAGCAGCGTCCGCGAGTGCCGCCGAACCTTTTATTATAAACAAGCTTTTTGCTGCGTCCTGCGAAGACGTTGAACCGAGGTCCGCACTGAATCGAGCTTAGGAGAGAACCTCGATGCTCTCCACCCGGATCGTATTGCTGTCCTTGTCCAGTTTGCCTGTGACCTTCACCCGCTTGCCCATGAATTGCTTGGCCTTGGCCGTATCGTCCAGTTTATGGGTGACCTTGGTGACTGGATCTTGCAATACCACCTCGCCATTTTCCTGCACGATGAGCCCGCTAAAGAACTTAGTCTCCTCCGTCGTGGCCTCGCCGGAGGCCGGTATCTGCCCTTCATTTGCGTGCTGCGCAACCGGATCCGATTCTTGAGGGGCCGTCGCAGGAGCGTCATGATCGGCTTGTTGCGCATCGGCCGGCCTGACAGCGGCAGGCAGAATCATGAGAGCGGCGGCTAGGCAAAGATACATAACAAAGGCTTTCATCGCGCACCTCCAAAGCCAAATTTCCCTATCGAGCTGCAAAAGCGTTGCTATCCTTGCCGGCTTGCAAACAGATCATGCCAGCCGACTTGCGGATCCACCCGAGCTCGTGAGGATTTGATAGACAAAATTCTACAATTTCTACAGCATTCACCCGAGTTTCAATTTCTCCTGGTCAGTGTAATTTTAAATCCGACCTTTTTAAAGAGAGCCAGTCCCGACCGTCTCGAACTCAATTTCGACCAGCACTACCTCCGTCTTCCCGGTTATTGGTTGGCACTTAATTATCTGTCGTTGTGGAGAACTCGACATGGCAGTCAATCCCCCCGCCGCCTACGGAATGTACTCTCAGGATGCGTCGCTGAATGACATCGTGCACACCCTAAATCAAGCCGGATTCGATAACGAAGACATCTGTATGATGCTATCGCCTTCTCATCCGATCGCAGCCGTCGTGCGGAACGCCCGCCTCTTCGGTTCCGAGCGGGGACCCAATGTCGGCACCGCGGGATTGATCGGATGGCTGTCAGAGTTCGGCGCCGTCATGATACCCACGGTCGGTTTCTTTATCCGCTCACAGGCTTTTTTTCACGCTCTGATGGTCGCGCGCGACGCTCCTGCTCTCTGTGGAAACTCCAGATCTCTCGTCGGCCTCGGTTTCTCGGACGACGACGCCGATCGCTTTGAGGGCCAGCTCCGTAAGCTGGGCGTTCTGGTTTACGTTGCATGCCCGGAGAGCGCCAAGACCTTATGGGCTTGCGAAGTCCTGCGCCATACCGGCGCGCTTGAAGCGGCTATCTTGTATGAATGCGAGGCCACGACCGCAGCCGCCGCCTGAGGAGTCAGCGATTGTGTGGGACGGTCACTCCTGTCCGTCGCCTTGGATTTTTTGATTTTGTATTCTGAACTCTTGGACGTAACGCCCCGAAGCACGCGCCAGGTTTGACTGACCTACTCTTCTCCGCGAAAGTGTTCCTCATCCCGCCTTTTTCCATACCGGAACGCGAATCCCACGCCGAATACCATTATGCTGATCGGCGGGACCAGCATCACCAGAATCGCCCGGTTCAGCGCTCGCTGACCCTCTTTGGGCGTGCTTCTCGCCACCGCGTTGCACATTGCGCAACCCTGCCCGAAAGCGGGCACGGCAAACAATCCCACGACAACCGTCAGCGTCATAGCCCGCAACTTGGCGTGAGGACCTTTCACTTACCTCACCCCCAGCCGCAAAATTCGCCCCGCGTCGGGGAAGAAGAACAAATACATGATCACGAACAAGCCAAACACTGAGATCACAATCATCCAGCGCATCAACGCCGTTTCAAACTTCAAGTGCATGAAGTATGCAATGATCAGCGCCGATTTAACGACCGATAGCACCAGCAGCGCCTCCAGCATGCGCACCGGCTCGAAGACCTGCCTGTAACCCAGCCAGACCTCGACCCCAGTCAAAACCAGCAGCGCCCCCCACACCCAGAAATACTGCCCCTTGCTATCGTCGTGCTTCGCCACATCATGCATGGTCAGTTTCCTCATCAGCCCCTTCAGAGGCGGTATTCATTAGCCCCGGAGGTAAGTCCGCGGACGTCGGGCAAGACAAAAAGAATGAGTCCCCTAGGAACGGCACCAGCTCCCGCGCACAACTTGCCTCAAACCTTCGTCGACATCAAATACACCAACGGGAAAATAAACATCCACACCAGATCCACAAAATGCCAATACAGCCCCGACACTTCCACATCATGCGCGTCATAATCTTTCGGCTTCAAAAGTAGAATGACACTGGCCACAATCAGCCCAATCACGAGCGCATGAATTCCGTAGTGAAAAACATTGTCCGAAGGAATCAGGAAGTATCCCGCCAGCCATACCAGGCCCAAAATCGGCAGAAACCATTTCCGCAGCGCCACCACGCCCAGATAGATCACGCCAATCGTCACGTGCAGCATGTGCATCGCGGTCAATCCAAAAAACGTCGCCGCAAATTGCGGCACGCCCGCCGAGATCTTGGCGTAATCGCCTTCACCGTGCTCCACCGATTTCGGGAATCCCGGTAAAGTTAGGCCTTCGTGAATTAAGTGCGTCCACTCCATCCCGTGCAGCACGATGAACGCCGTCCCGAACGCCATTGTGGCCAGCAACCAGTTCCGCGTCCATGCACGATCATGCCTCTGCGCCGCGAACACCGCCATCACCATTGTCAACGAACTCGACAGCAGGCACGCCGTCATCACCGTCGCATTGATAATGCTTTCCTTGCCAAACGGAGTCGGCCACACGGTGTAGATCCGGTTGTAGCTGAAGGCAAATAGCAGTGCTCCAAAGGTCAGCGAGTCGGAGGCCAGAAACAGCCACATGCCCACCTTTTTCGAATAAGCCCCAAACAGCGGAGCCTCATACTCGCCCCCGATCCCATGTACCGCAGCACCATGTTCCAGCGTGGCGTCAGCCATTCCCCAAGTTCCCCTTTCGCTTGTCATCCTGAGGGCGTTCTTTGCCCCGAAGGACCTATGCAACTCGCGTGAAAGCGTCTAATTTCAAACCGGAGTACTACCGTGCAAACCCTAACAACGCAAAAACGTAAATCCACAACACGGCCATAAAATGCCAATACCATGCCGTGACGTCCACCACAATGCGTCGACCCTCAATCGGCCGGAGCAGCAGGGAAGTCGCCGCCGCCCAAATCAATGCAATCATCCCGCCTGCCAAATGCACCGCATGCGCCGCCGTCAGCAGATAAACGAACGAACTGTTCGGATTGGTGTCGACAAAAAAACCCCGCGCCTTCAACTCCCCCCACGCCATCCACTGCCCCACCAGAAATCCAAACCCCAGCAGCACCGTCACTCCCAGCCACGGAAAACTCTTTTCTTCACCGAGCGAGATTCCCGGCATCGCTTGCAGCGGAGCCAACGCCGCTCGCCGTTTGATATCCCGCCGCGCAAATTCCACCGTCACACTGCTGATCAGCAGTAATGCCGTATTGATGGCCAGCAACAACCACGGCAACTGAACCTGGCCCCAGTCGCGCACATAAGTATTCGTCGCGCCGTCAAACGTCGGCAGCCCTTGCCGCACCACGTAAGCACTGGTCAGCGAGATGAACACCATGCTGACCGTCGCGATCCCGCAGACCAGCCCCAGCCGCGCCCTGCGCAACCGCGCGCCATAATTTGGAAAGTTTGAGCCGTGCGAGTTCTCGCCGCCGTCACCACCGTTCGGCGGAACAGGAACATCTCCGCCGCGGCCTAACCTGTTTACCGGAGTGCTGGGACTATACGTCGCCATAATCACATCAGATGCTTCAGTGCGTCGCCCTAGGTTAACCAAGACTTTGGGTGGCGCAGCGCTTTCGGCGCTGCGATAATTCCTCCCCTACCGGACGGGCTTTAGCCCCTGGTCTACGTCTTCAGTGCGTCGCTGTCGTTGCCGGATCCGTCTGCATCACGTAGTCCCTTGCCGCTCCCGGAACTCCATATTCATACGGTCCATGATTCACCACCGGTGTTACGCCGCCAAAATTATCGTGCGGCGGAGGCGTCGATGTCGTCCATTCCAGCGTCGTCGCTTCCCATGGATTGTCGCTCGCCTTCGGCCCTTTAAACATGCTCCAGAAGAGATTGATCACAAAAATAAACTGCGCCGCAATCGTGATGATCGCCGCGTAGGTCATAAACTCGTGAATCGGCATCAGCTTCTGCAAGTACGCCACCTCTGTGTATTGCGAGTAACGCCGTGTTCCTCCCGCAATGCCCAGGTAGTGCATCGGCATGAAGATCGCATACGTTCCGGCCAGCGTGATAAAGAAATGCACCCGTCCCCAGGTTTCGTTCATCATCCGCCCAAACATTTTCGGGAACCAGTAATATGTCGCGGCAAACATTCCGAAGATCGCCGCCACCCCCATGATCAGGTGAAAATGCCCGACCACAAAGTAAGTATCGTGCAATTGAATATCGAGCACCGGCTGCGCCAGGAACGGCCCACTCAATCCGCCCGAAACGAATAGGGAAACGAAGCCGATGGCATACAGCATCGGCGTCTGAAAGCGAATACGCCCCTTCCACATCGTGCCCAGCCAGTTAAACGTCTTGATGGCCGACGGCACCCCGATGCACATGGTCAGCAGCGAGAATGCAAACGCCGAATACGGACTCATGCCGCTCATGAACATGTGGTGGCCCCACACCATAAACCCAAAAAATCCGATGGCTAGCATCGCGTAAACCATCGCCTTATATCCAAAGATCGGCTTGCGCGAAAAAGTGGAGAGAACCTGCGACGCCACGCCCATGCCCGGCAGAATCGCGATGTAAACCTCGGGATGCCCGAAGAACCAGAACAGATGCTGCCACAGCAGAGGCGACCCGCCCTTGTGCCCCATGATCTGTCCGTTCACCACCACCAGCGGCACATAGAAGCTCGTACCCAAATTCCGGTCCATCAGCAACAGAATGCCCGCCGAAAGCAGCACTCCGAATGCCAGAAGACCAAGAATCGCCGTGATGAACCATGACCACACCGTCAGCGGCATGCGCATCATGGTCATGCCCTTCGCCCGCAGATCGAGCGTAGTCGTAATAAAATTCAGCGCCCCCATCAGCGACGCGATACAAAAGATCGCAATGCTCGTGATCCACAGATCAGCTCCCAGACCCTGACCCGGCCCCGCCGATGGCAGCGCGCTCAGCGGCGCATATCCCGTCCATCCATGCAGTGGCGCTCCGCCGGTCACAAAAAACGCCGCAATGATGGTGATGAACGCCACAAACGTCGTCCAGAACGAAAGCATGTTCAGCACCGGAAACGCCATATCCGGCGCACCAATCTGAATCGGCAGAAAATAATTTCCGAAGCCGCCTTGCGGCGCTGTAGTCAGCACGAAGAAAACCATGATCGTCCCGTGCATCGTCAGCAAGCTGAGATAAGTCTCCGGCTTGATGTCTCCCACCAGTGGCAGCACCCCATTCGGCCAGACCAGATGCAGCCGCATCAGCAGCGACAAGAACATTCCCACCCACACGGCCGTGAGCGCGAGAAAAAAATACTGAATGCCGATGACTTTGTGATCCAGGCTGAAAATGTATTTCCGGATAAAACCCTGAGGAGCAGCGTGTGCGTGAACCGTAACCGGGGTCGCCATTTTATTGTTTCTCCGCCTCCCGTGCCGCCAGCCACTTGTCGTAATCTTCCTGGCTGACCACGTGCACCATCCCGTGCATTTTGTAATGTCCCAAGCCGCACAGCTCGGCGCACGCGATCTCATATTCGCCGATCGCTGTCGGCTTGAAGTGCATGTGAATATTCAATCCCGGAACCGCGTCTTGCTTGAACCGCAGCGAAGGCACGAAAAAGCTGTGGATCACATCCACCGCTCGCAAACTCAGATCCACTTCGCGATTTACCGGCAGATACATCGTGCCCGTCACCACGTCATCCTTGGCCGCCGGGTCGGAAGTGTCGAGCCCCACCGCAGCCTCGCCACCGGCCGATGGATCCATCAGCTTCGGGCTCGTCGCCCCATACTTTCCATCCGGTCCCGAATACCGGAAGTACCACGCAAACTGCATCCCGGTGACCTCCACTTGCACCGCTCCCGGCCCTGCCTGATCAAATCGCTGGCTCGCCCACACCCGGCTTCCCATCAGATTCAATCCGATGAACAGAATCGTAGTGAGCACGGTCCAAATCATCTCGAGCTTGACGTTGCCGTGCGAATATTTCACCGGCGGCGAGGAAGGCTGTTCTCTGTATCGCCAAGCGATGTAGCCCAGGGAGAGTTGTGCCGCGAGAAAGACAATTCCCATCAGCGCAAAAGTGAGAGCAAGTTGTCCGTCAATAAAGTGCGCGGCTTCGGCGGCCCCCACGGGCAACCACCAGGTCTTGGCGACAAAAAAGTAAGTGCTGGCTAGTGTGATCAGCCAGATCAAAGCCATTAACGCGAGGCCCATTCCCCAGTCCTCCCAACAAGAAGCGACGCGGACGATTTCCCCACGGCTGTTGCCACGCCCCACAGCGCTAAGCACCAGTCGGCGGCGAGTTTACCACAGGTGCTTCACATAAAAGCAAGCGACTTGCGCAAGAAACAAAAAATGCGCCACGGATATAACGGATTCCACGGATAAAGCAAACCTCAATAAATGAAAAAAACCATCTCATTTAATTTCCCTGGGATGAAGGTCTTGGTTTCTCGATCCGGGAAAATCCGTGCAAATCCGCAGCCGGTTTCTTACTTCTCGCTCCACTCCGGCACTCTTTCCGGCGTCCAAGGCGCACCCGCAGCCTCCATATCTTTCTCCAGCTTCGCCAGGTCAACCTCAACCAGCGTATGAAGTTTCCCCAGCTGCTCCCCAAACTCCTCCGCCGCAATGTTGTAATCCTCAACATGGCTCTGCGTCGGCTTCGCCAGCGAGAATCTTTCGCCCTCCATAATCGCCTCGACCCGATCGTGAATCGACGACGGCATCGGTTCATTCCGCTTCTTCATTTCATTGTCGCCGCTCAGCGCTCGCTCGATCAAACGATTCTTCTGCTCGATTGCATCCGCCGCCACGCCCAACTGCTTTTCCGCCGCGGGCGTTTCCCGCAGAGCTTCGCGAATCGATTTCAGTCGATCCTGCACTTCGTGAGACGAACGTGTCGCTCCCGATACCGCCCGATAGAGGCGCGCCACCTTGCGATGAAATTCCTCCCGCGCCGCAAGATCGCCGGCATTCATTGATTCTTGCCCCTCGGTCACCACTTTAAAATTCTGCGCTGCGCCCAGCTCGCTTACGACTCCATCCATATTCTTAAATGCGCTCACCGAATACGATCCGGGCAGCACCAGCGTCCCCTGCGTCGAAGCTGGCGGAAAATCTTCTTCGTCATCCTGATGCTCCGGCAGCGCCACTACGGGATACCTCAAATCCCATGCTGCCCGCTGAAACCCCGCCGCAATGCTCCCATCCACACGCCGTATTGGCGCTCCCGATTCGTCATAAACCATAAAGTAAACTTCCGGCTGACGCTCTTCCGCCTCCGCCCGCAACTCATCGTTTGTGGGATAAGGCAGCGTCTGGTTCTTCTTCGCCGCTTCCTTCTCAGCCTCCTGGCGCTTCTCTTTTTTCGTTTTCAACTTATCCTTCAAGTACGACGTAAACACCGCTCCATACGGAGGATTCTCCGCCGTGTAAAACGCATCCCCCTGGAACCCTTTTCTCGGGCCGCCCAGCGGATGCCGCTCGATATACAAGAGCGCATCTTTCATCGGAAATGTCGATGCCGCCTGCTCCAGTAATTTCGCCTCCGCCTTTATCTGCCGCAGCGCCGAAATATCGTCGAGCACGTAGAACCCGCGCCCAAAGGTCGCAATCACCAGATCTCCCTCCCGCGCCTGCAATACCATGTCCCGCACCGCAATCGTCGGCAGCCCACCCTTGAGCTGCACCCAATGCAACCCACCGTCAACCGTAAAGAATGCCCCAAACTCCGTCCCCGCAAACAACAGATTCGCGTTCACCGAATCTTCCGCAAACGCCAGCACCGACCCATTCTCCGGCAAGTTCCCCGCAATCGAAGTCCACCTCTTCCCGGCATCACTCGACTTTAGTAAATAAGGTTTGAAGTCCTCATTCTTATGATTGTCGAACGCCGCATAAACCGTATTCCCATCATGCTGCGAAGCCGCCAACCGGCTCACGTAAGTCATATCCGGCACGCCGGCGAACTTGTCGTACTTGGTCCAAGTCTGCCCGCCATCCGCTGTCGCCTGAATCAGCCCATCATCGGTCCCCACATAAATCAGCCCTTCTTTTTTCGGCGACTCCGCCAGCGCCACAACATTTCCGTAAAATGATGTCGACGCATTTTTTGACACCGCATCCGGCTCCCATACCTTCCCCATCACCGGTAACTTATTCCGATCGATCTGCCGCGTAAGATCGCCGCTGATCGCCTTCCATGTATCCCCGCGGTCGTCACTGCGAAACAAACGATTCGCTGCAAAATACAGCCGCGTGTGCGAGTGCGGACTGATAATCACCGGCGAATCCCAGTTCCACCGCAGCGGAGGCTGTCCCTTACCCTCCTGCGGCTGCAGCGTCAGTTCCTGTCCCGTCGGCTTGTTGTACCGCACCAGCACTCCATACTGCGACTCCGCATAAATCGTATTCGGATCCAACGGATCCACCACTGACCGGAATCCATCCCCTCCCGTCGTCACGAACCAATCCGAATTCATAATCCCGTTGACGTTGCGCGTACGCGACGGCCCGCACCAGGAAAAATTATCCTGCGTTCCGCCGCACACGTCATAGAAGGGAAGCGCGTTATCCACCGCCACATCGTAAAACTGCACGGTCGGCAGATTCGCCTTGAACTGCCAACGCTTCGCGTCATCCCACGTCTCATACATCCCGCCGTCCGATCCCAACAGCCAATGTTTCGTATCCTCGGGATCGATCCAGATCGCGTGATTGTCCCCGTGATGATTCACCTCCTCCACCTTATGCAATGTCTTTCCGCCATCCAGCGACTCGCGCAGATTCACATTCATCACAAAAATGCGATCCACATTTTTCGGATCGCAGACCACCCGTGCGTAATACATCGCGCCCACATCGAATTCATTCCTCCGCTCCCACGTCGCCCCTCGATCGTTCGACCTGAAAATCCCGCCTTTCCCATCCGCCGCCTCAATCGTGGCATACAGCACGTTCGGATCAGCCGTCGAAACCGCCAACCCGATCCTTCCCATATCCGCGGTAGGCAGCCCCGATTTCAATTTGTTCCAGGTTGCCCCCGCATCGGTCGATTTATAAATCGCACTCTCCGGCCCGCCATCGATCAGCGTAAACACATGCCGCCGCCTCTGATAAGCCGCCGCATAAACAATGTCCGGATTTGACGGATCCATCGCCACATCCACCACGCCCGTGTTCTCGCTGATGGTCAGCACCGCCTTCCAGTTCTTCCCGCCGTCCGTCGTCTTATAAAGCCCGCGATCCCCACCCGCTCCCCACAACGGCCCTTCCGCCGCCACATACACAACTTTCGAATCCCGCGGATCGATCACCACCTGCCCAATGTGCTCCGACTTCTTCAACCCCAGATTCTGCCAATCCTTCCCCCCATCATCCGACCGGTAAACCCCATCCCCGTATGCCACGCTGCGCTGCGAATTGCTCTCGCCCGTCCCCACCCACACCACCGCCGGATCATTCGGATCAAGCGCCACCCACCCAATCGAATACGACGCCTCCTTATCAAACAACGGAGTCCACGTCGTCCCATCATTCACCGTCTTCCACACCCCGCCCGACGCCACGCCCACGTAATACTCAAACTTATTCTTCGGATTCACAGCAATCGACATCACCCTTCCCGAAGCCACCCCCGGCCCAATCGACCGAAACTTCAGCCCGGAAAAAGTCTCCGCCGTCATCCCACCCTTCTTCTCCTCGGCGGGTGTTTCCTTCTTGTCATCTTTCGTCTGAGTTTTCTTAGCAGCAGGCGCGGACACTGCAGTCTTGTCCGCATCCTTATCCTGCGAAGCCGCGATCAAACTCAAAAATGCAGAGAGAACGGCTGCGAGAGTAAAAGCAATACGTGATTTCACGAGTGCTCCAATCCAAGATTTCCAAAACCGATATGTATACAGGATTCCAATGCGAGTTAGAAGGACGATCTCTGTAATTCCCCGACTCTGTCATCTTGAGCGAAGTGTTGGGCTTCGCGAACGCGAAGCCCAACCGTAGTCGAAAGATACCTTGCCCCACCACGCCATCGACAGCCTCGCAAGGCGTTTTCGCCACGGTGTCTAAACAGCGGGTGCCCCACCCTTGCGCACTGTTCGCGCAGCGCGGGGATTTTTCGGAGAAGAGTGGGGGCAATTGGCTCGGGGTTCCTCTGCGGGGCTACCCTCCCGGCAATCTTCTTAGGGCTAATTGTCTGCGCCCGGTCGATCAAGTCTCACGGGAACGACTAATTCAGCGCTCATCCTTTAAAATCATCTCCATGCCACCCAAGCCCCACGGCCACGAAACCCGCTACCTCAAACTGCAAAAAAACAACTGCTTCGTCTGCGGCCAGAACAATGCCGACGGCATGCGCCTCAAATTCATCCTCGACGAAGCCCGCCAGATCTTCATCTGCCGCTTCCGCCTGAGCAAGCGCTACACCGGACCGCCCGGCCACTGCCACGGCGGCGTCATAGCCTGCATCCTCGACGACGCCATGGGTAAGGTAAACAAGCTCCACCACGTCGTCGCCCTCACCAAAGAGATGACGGTCGAATACCTCAAGCCCGTGCCGTTACACAAACCTCTCCGCGTCGAAGGCCGCGAGCTCAGCGTGCACGGACGCCAGCACGTCAACACCGCCGAGATCCTCAACGAAAAAAACGAAGTCCTCGCCCGCAGCCGCGGCACCTTCATCGCCATCGACCCCGAAAAAATGTTCGCCAAGTATGTCGAAAGATAGCCATCAAATGTCAGCTGTCAGCTATGCACAAAATGTGGGGACAGCCGCCCTCGGCTGTCCGCCCGGCGCAGCCCAGCATTTTCGAGTGACCGTCGATAGCCGGTCTCCAGGAGTACCGCGAATCCCAAACGCGCTGTAAAATAAGTACAGCGTCGCTGATAGCTGACGGCTGAAAGCTTCTCCAGAAAAGAGTCCACCCATGTCGAAAAACAACGGTAGCTCCACCTCCCTCCGCCTCAAGACCGGCCTCGCCGAAATGCTCAAAGGCGGCGTCATCATGGACGTCACCAACGCCGAGCAGGCCGCCATCGCCGAAAAAGCCGGAGCCGTCGCCGTCATGGCCCTCGAGCGCGTCCCCGCGCAAATCCGCGCCGAAGGCGGAGTTGCCCGCATGGCCTCGCCCAAGAAAATCCGCGAGATCATGTCGACCGTTTCCATCCCAGTCATGGCCAAGTGCCGCATCGGACATTTTGCGGAAGCGCAAATCCTGCAGGAACTCGGCGTCGACTACATCGACGAATCCGAAGTTCTCACTCCCGCCGACGAAGCTCATCATGTCGATAAGCACGCCTTCAAAGTCCCATTCGTCTGCGGCGCGCGCAATCTCGGAGAAGCCCTGCGCCGCATCGCCGAAGGCGCAGCCATGATCCGCACCAAGGGTGAGGCCGGCACCGGCGACGTCGTCCACGCCGTCAAGCACATCCGCCAGATCGTGCAGGAGATGCGCATCCTCACCGTTCTCGGCGAAGAAGAACTCTACGCCAAGGCCAAAGAGCACGGCGCGCCCTACGAACTGGTAAAGATGGTCGCCAAAACCGGCAAGCTCCCCGTCCCCAATTTCTCCGCCGGAGGCATCGCCACGCCCGCCGACGCCTCCCTCGTAATGCAGCTAGGCGCCGAAGCGGTCTTCGTAGGCTCCGGCATCTTCATGAAAGACAGCACCACTTTCGCCGACCCCATAGAAGCCGAAAAGCGAGCCCGCGCCATCGTCAAAGCCGCCACCCACTTCAACGACCCTAAAGTATTACTCGAAGTCAGCGAAGACTTGGCAGGAGCGATGAAAGGACTGGCTGTCGCGGGCTTGGATGAGGCGCACTTGCTGCAAACCAGAGGCTGGTGAGATCGATGGCCGGCGACGAAATGTTCGTCATTGGCCGCAACGGGTCTCGCCTCCCTACCCAAGTTGCAAGATCCCACAATTATCGAGCAGCTACTCCAAGACGGGCTGCGGTACTGGCGAAACTGTTGGCCGGATGGTTCGTTGCGGGAAACGGATTCCTGGGGCCGCCGGATGCCGCATC
>Ga0187867_10000197_pt1 | contig 53527 bp, 48 predicted proteins | sample June2016WEW_13_1_FD_132976 | JGI IMG/M metagenome (GOLD analysis project Ga0187867, IMG submission 132976) | Peatland microbial communities from SPRUCE experiment site at the Marcell Experimental Forest, Minnesota, USA - June2016WEW_13_10 | ecosystem: Environmental > Terrestrial > Soil >...
GAGCCTTCTCAACCATCAGCCTCCGTCCTCGTACTTTGGCTGCGGTCGCCCGTCGGGCCGCCAAGGGCGAACTGGGATTCGACCTGGCGTTGGTGGAATGTCTCGAATCGTTTTATGCCAATCCAGAACAGCGGGAAGCCGCAATCGATGGACCCGCTACGCGATGCCTATGCTGCGGCGGTATTGCCGCGGTCGCCGAACATCTCGCGCGCTGCCATCGCCTGAATATTCCCCTCTGGGCGGAAACCCGGGGGAATGGACCTGAAACGGCCGTTCTTCGCCGGCAATCTGAAATCTCTGAAGGCGCGGCTTACCGTCGACGGCCCGACCGCATTTCGGCGGAGCATGCTGTTTGTCAGCAAGGACGCACTTTCGCGGCCTTACGCCCCTGCGGACGATCGATAGGGCGCGGCAGCGCCACGACGGGGCCCCCTGCCCGGTCGGTCAGTGCGCCGAGGTCGTCTCTCGCGTCGTACGCGCGGATGCCTCTGTCCCTGGGCCGGTAATCGTGCCGGCCGGCTTGCCCCCGCTGTCCTCCATCGAGGCATCGTCGGGTTCTGCCATGTTCTTCTTGAACGCCTTGATGCCCTTGGCGAAATCGCCCATCAGGCCGCTCATCTTGTTACCACCGAACAGCAGCAACACGACCAACAGCACCAACATCCAGTGCCAGATGCTTAAGCCGCCCATGCAATCCTCCGTCCAACCAGGCCTGCCGGGGTTGCGACCCGTCGCGCACACATGGCCCGGTCCGCACCGCGATGCAAGCGGCCTTGTGCGAGAACCTGTCACGATTCCCGGCAAACATGAAGCAGACGGCGTTGCCGTCGGCCCCACGACAGGATATCGTCCACCTGGCGGCATAGCCCGGCTGCCTGAATAACGCCGGGAATGTTCCCAAGGGAGGGCGTCGCGGTTCGCCGTCGCGCCCCTGTGCAACAGGGTGGTCTGGCTGGAGGTCCCGAACGGACCACCCGCGACCGGAAAGGCGAGAAGACGATGCCCACAGGCACCGTAAAATGGTTCAATGCAACCAAAGGCTATGGCTTCATCGGCCCGGAGACAGGGGGCAAAGATATCTTTGTCCACATCAGCGCAGTCCAAAAAGCCGGCATGCGCACGCTGAACGAGGGGCAGAAACTCGCGTTCGAGATCGAGCAGCAGGCCAATGGCCGTGCCGCCGCGGTAAATCTGGCCGAGTCGGCCTGACCGCGGCTTGCGGCGCCCAGGATACGTTTTCAAGGGAAACGCTTCCTGGGGAACTTCGATGCCGAGGCGACTGGCCTTGGGGAACATTTCTGCGGGGGCGGACTTCCTTAGGGATGAACCCCTCAGGAGTTCTGGATCTGGGCGCCGTGAGCTTTTGGCTCGGGCCACGTCGCCAGGCAGCAACCTCCATGTCCCATCCACGGGTCATGGAGCACGCAAGCCTGAGCGCTTGCCGCAACCGGGGCTTGCATGTTGCACTTCCGTGAACTAGGCAGGCGTCGTAACGGGGACGGGACGCCATGAGTCAAACCCTGGAAGCACGCGTCCGCTCGCGACGCCTGCCAGGCGCTACACCTGAGGTCGCACTCGACGCTGCCGCGATCCGGGACGCTTACCGGCGATGGTCTTCAATCTACGATGTAGCTTTTGGCGGCGTTTCCTCGTTTGCGCGCAAACGAGTGGTGGCGTTGGTCAACCAGCTGCCTGGCCGGACCGTGCTCGAGGTCGGCGTCGGCACCGGCCTCGCACTGCCGCGCTATGCGCCGGACAAGCGAATCGTTGGGATCGATTTGTCGACCGAGATGCTGGCTCTCGCCCGCCGCAGGGTCGCCGATCTCGGCTTGCGCAACGTCGAGGGCCTGTTGGAAATGGATGCCGAGGCGACCGAGTTCGCCGATGGGCAGTTCGATACCGCGGTAGCGATGTTCGTGGCCTCGGTGGTGCCCAATCCGCGCCGGATGCTGGCGGAGCTGCGGCGCGTGGTGCGGCCCGGCGGCAACATCCTGCTGGTCAACCACTTTGCCGCCGAGGGCGGGCCAAGGTGGTGGGTCGAGCGGGCAATGGCGCCAGCGTCGCGGCGTCTGGGCTGGCATCCGGACTTCGCCATGCAGGCGCTGTTCGAACCCGAGGAAATTGCCGGCATCGATATTGGGCCGATGCCGCCATTCGGGATTTTTACCCGCGTGCGGCTGCGGAACTGAGCGAGCGGCGTCTGGCCGCTGTGCCGCAATCCGCCAACTGGCGTTGATGCGCGGACGCCAGGTGAGGCCACCCGGAGCCATTTCCGAGCCGCTACGCCTTCAGCGAAGTTTTGACCGCCGGCCGGATCTACTGAACGACACAGGCTGGCTGAATGAGTTCACCGCCCGTGATACCGCTCGGGCTCACCTCAGGTTTGATATTCCGCACCTGCCGCGGCGCGCCAAACTCTTGCACAGTGCAAGACATTCGGTTCTCGTTGGCAGGATGTGTGTCATACCAACCGTCCATCATCTTTGACTCTCGCCCAAATCGTCCTGGCCCGGCTCGTCCGGGCCATCTGGCCCCGCACAGTGCTGGTTCAGATGGTCCGCACGAGGCGGGCCATGATGTTGAAACGGCGGTTCCATCGGTCAATCGTTAAGACGGTTGGTATTACCTGGCTCCCGATCGCGGGACGTCCGGGTACATCGTTCCTACTCCGGCATGAATACGCAGCTTGCCAGCTTTTTGCGATGGCGATCGCCCTCGCGCCGAGCAAATGCACGTCATGGTTACACCTGACGCGTTACACCAGAAACCGCTTTGGCCTGCTTCAAAGGCGGTGTAGGGTTAAATCTGATCGCCTGGCGATTCCTGGCGTCAAGAAGATCGGCCGGGCATGGAGGGGGCACTGCCTCGGTCAGCGCGAAACCAGCATGCCCTGAAGCTTCGTCGCGGGCGGGAGTTCGGGACCATGAGAGAGTCGAAATACTCAGGCTCGACGGCAGACTGCTCATTTCACCTGGTTCTGATCAAGCCGACCCACTACGATGACGATGGATATCCGATCCAGTGGTTTCGCTCGGCAATTCCCTCGAACACGCTGGCCTGCCTGAACGGCCTCGCGGAGGACGCGGCGCGGCGTTGTGTGCTTGGTCCGAACGTCACGATCGTTTTGCACACATATGACGAAACGAATCGGCGGGTGCGGCCTGCTCGCATTGTCAAAATGATCCAGCGCGCGGGCGGGCGGGCGCTGATCGCCCTTGTGGGCGTGCAAACCAATCAATTTCCCCGCGCAGTCGATCTGGCTCGGCCGTTCCTCGCAGCGGACCTACCGGTGTGCATTGGTGGCTTTCACGTTTCAGGTTGCCTCGCGATGCTGCCGGAATTGCCCCCTGACATTCTGCATGCGCGGGACCTGGGAATTTCCTTGTTCGCGGGGGAGGCCGAAGCAGGCCGGATCGACGTTGTCATGCGCGATGCCTGGGCTGGCCAGTTGAAGCCAGTGTACAACTTCATGAATGAACTTCCCGGCCTGGAAGGCGCGGCAGCGCCAATCCTGCCCTCAAAACACGTTCGGCGCACCTCGGGGTCGCTGTCGTCCGTCGACCTCGGCCGCGGCTGCCCTTATCAATGTTCGTTTTGCACGATCATCAACGTGCAAGGACGCAAGAGCCGATTTCGCTCCCCCGACGATCTCGAAACGGTTATCCGGGAGAATTACGCGCAAGGAATCAAGCGGTTCTTCATCACCGACGATAATTTCGCGCGCAACCGGCAATGGGAGCCATTGATTGACCGCATGATCGCCCTGCGCCAGGGCGAAGGCATGAACATCGGCTTCACGATTCAGGTCGATACACTTTGTCATAAAATCCCGGGGTTCATTGAGAAATGCGGCCAGGCCGGCGTGCGGCGCGTGTTCATCGGGTTGGAGAACATCAACCCCGACAACCTCCTGGGCGCGAAGAAGCGGCAGAACCGGATCACCGAATACCGCGTGATGCTGCAACGCTGGCGCGACGCGGGTGCCATCACATATGCAGGATACATTATCGGTTTTCCTGGCGATACGAAGGAATCCGTGCTGCGGGACATTGAGATCATCAAGCGGGAACTCGCCGTCGATATTCTGGAGTTTTTCCTGCTGACACCGTTGCCTGGGTCGGAGGATCACAAGACGTTGGCCGCCAAAGGCGTCTGGATGGACCCGGACATGAACAAGTACGATCTGAACCATATCGTTACCGGTCATCCGAAAATGTCCGGTCAGGAATGGGCGGAGGCCTATCGCGGCGCCTGGGAGAATTTCTATACGCCGGAGCATATTCGCACGATCCTGCGGCGCGCGGCCCAAAGCAAAACAGGCCGTCCAGGCACCACGCTGACGACCATTCTGTGGTTCAAACTGATGATCTTGTTTGAGGGCGTTCATCCGCTGGAAGGAGGCGCGCTACGTCTGAAATACCGGCGCGATCGCCGCAGCTACATGCCATGGGAAGGCATTCTGCCGTTCTACGCGAAGTACTGGGGCGGCACTCTGGTGAAGCTCTGCCAGTACCTCGGCGTATACATTGACACGAGGCGAACCCTGAAAGCTGTACTGAGCGCCCCGGACCGCTGGACCTATGAGGACCTGGCGATTGCACCGGTCACCGACGCAGGGGGGGACGATCTCGCGCTGTACCAGGTGACCAGCGGCGGCGCGGCGGCGCTGGCGCGACAACGCCAGAATGACGCCAGCCGGCTCCGCGTGGCTGAGAAGGCCGGCACCGCCTGAACCGGGAACCCGTTAAACAGGCACAGGCGTTTCAACGGAATGTCGGGCGCGTTGTTTGGACCTTTCAGTTGCCTCGTTCGGTCCGTGATGGCCGTCAGGCCTGACCAGCCGGCACGGTCACGAAACAGCCCACGTCGTCCAGAACACTTAGTTCGCCGGCGCGAATGTCGAAATGCGCGCCGTGCAGCCGCAGCGTCCCAGCCGCGAGACGCGAAGCGATCCAGGGAAACGTCAACAGGTTCTCCAATGACAGCCGGATCGTTTCCTGTTCACAGCAAAGTTGTCGGTCGAGGATATCCGTCCGCACCAGCGCCCGATCGCGGGCCGCTGCCGCGAGCCCGATCCACGGAGCGATAAAGTCTGATGCCCCCGCCGGAGCCCCCTCCAGCAACGCGCGCACGCCACCGCACATGGCATGGCCCATAACCAGGATGTCGGGTACCTCCAGAATGCGGACCGCGAATTCCAGCGCCGCGCTGGTGCCGTGATAGGCTTTGTCAGGGGCGAATGGCGGCACCAGATTGGCAACGTTCCGTACGACGAACAACTCGCCTGGACCAGCGTCGAAGATCATGCCGGGATCGACGCGGCTGTCGGCACAGGAAACCACCAGCGCGCGTGGCCGCTGACCGGTGTCCGCCAGGGTTTCGAATTGCTGCCGGCGCTCCGGCCAGCGGTCGCGGCGGAAGCGTCGGTATCCATTCAGCAGTCTGTCCATAGGCCCGGTTTAACGCCGCCGGGACGCTCTGGCTATCGCTTGGCGCCAGGTGACCTGCGAGAACCAGGCCAGAACGCATATGCTCCGGCGGAATCGGCGCCATGCAGGGCACTCTCCCGGAACCGCCGCAGCCGGACCTCGCCACGCTGGGCCCGGCGGGACAGGTTCGGACCGCCATCATACCATGAGATCGAGCATCCGCTCTCACGGTACCGGCGCGGTCGTGGATTTCAGATCGAAGTTGGAACAGTTCTTCGGTACGCCCCCGACGGTCCCTTCGCGAGGCGCGTCACGAAAAATCGTTGCCAACCGGTGCAGGTGATGAATAATGTTCCGTTTCAGCCGGCGAAACCGTCACTCACCTGCAAAATACCGGCTGACGAATGACGAGAAACAAAACCCGTGCTCGCGGCCAGGCGCGCCCGCGGGCCAACAGCACTCTGGAAGGCGGAGGCGGCGACATGGATTACCCCTATGATCTCGGCAGCTACACGCGGCAGGTGACCACCGCTTCAGCGGACGCTCAGACCTGGTTCAACCGGGGCCTCAACTGGTGTTTCGGCTTCCACCACGAGGAGGCCGTCGCCTGCTTCGAAAAAGCACTGGCGGCTGACCCGAACTGTGCCATGGCGCATTGGGGTGTCGGTTACGCGGCTGGACCGAACTATAACTTCCCCTGGGAACTGATGGATCCGGCCGGCAAGATTGCGGCGCTTGGCCGAGCGTATGACGCTTCTCGCGCGGCTCTCGCACTGGCCAGTGACGTCACCGCGCCGGAACGCGCGCTGATCGAGGCGCTGCAGGCCCGTTATCCGCAACGCAACCCGGTCGACGATCAACGCCCGTGGAACGACGCCTTCGCCGACGTGATGCGCATGGCGTACCGTGCGCATCCCAACGACCTCGACGTAGGTTGCATCTTCGTGGAGGCCATCCTTAATCGTACGCCTTGGCGGATGTGGGATCTGCGGACCGGCCAACCCTCTTCCGGCGCCGGCACACTCGAAGCACGCGAGATAATGGAATCCGCGTTCCGCGAGCTGCCTGGCGCGATGAACCATCCCGGTCTGCTGCACCTGCACGTCCACCTCATGGAGATGTCGCCGCATCCGGAGCTGGCGCTGGCCACCGGTGACCGGCTGCGTGAGGTGGCGCCCGATATGGGCCATCTGGTGCATATGCCCACCCATATCGACATCCAATGCGGCCACTATCGCGATGCGATGCACTGGAATTTAAAGGCGATCGCTGCGGATCGAAAATTCTATGACCGCGCCGGCCCGATGAACTTCTACTCCGGCTATCGCATCCACAATTACCATTTCGCTGCGTATGGGGCGATGTTCCTTGGCCAGTTCGCGCCCGCCATCGCCGCCGCCGACGAACTGATCGAGACCATGCCCGAGGCGTTCCTGCGTATACAATCGCCGCCGATGGCCAACTTCTTTGAGGCCTACGTTGCCATTCGCCAGCACGTGCTGGTCCGCTTCGGCAAATGGCGCGAAATCCTCGCGCAGGAGCTTCCGGCGGACCAGGACCTCTATTGCAACACCGTAGCGATGATGCACTACGCCAAGGGCGTCGCGCACGCGGCACTGGGTAACGTGCTGGCGGCGGAGGCTGAGCAGACCCTGTTCCGCGAGGCTGCGAAATCTGTGCCGGAATCCCGATATATCCACAACGTGGCCTGCGTGAAGTTGCTCGCCATCGCCGAACAGATGCTTGCAGGGGAGATTGCCTATCGCCGCGGCGAACATGACGCGGCGTTCGCCCTTCTCCGCGCCGCGATCGCACTTGAGGATGACCTGCCCTACGACGAACCCTGGGGCTGGATGCAGCCGGTTCGCCACGCGCTTGGTGCACTGCTGCTGGAACAAGGTCGCGCAGCAGAGGCCGAGGCAGTTTATCGCGAGGATCTCGGCCTTGGCGGCACGCTGCCAAGAGCACAGATCCACCCTGATAATTTGTGGGCCTTGCGCGGGCTGCTCGACTGCCTTGACCGTCGCGCCGAGACCGCAGAAGCCGCGCTGATTCGCCAACGCCTCGGGTTCGCAGCGGCTCGCGCTGATCTGCCGGTGGCGGTGTCCTGCTTCTGCGCGCGCGGCGAGGCAGCCTGAGCCACCGACTGCCGTTGCACCCGGGCCGCGTCAGTGGCCCGGCCCAGGGACTTGGCCCATCACTGTCAGGCGCTATAACCCAGGCCAACGATCACAGAAGGAAACCCGCCATGCCAACCCGGTCCTGGGACAAATCCCACATGCCGTCCCGCCATGTCACGGTAGGACCCGGCCGTGCGCCGCATCGCTCGTACTATTACGCGATGGGTCTGACCGAGGCGGAGATCGACCAGCCCTTCGTCGGCGTCGCCACCTGCTGGAATGAGGCCGCGCCGTGCAACATCGCCCTCAGCCGTCAGGCGCAATCGGTGAAAAAGGGTGTTGCCGAGACTGGCGGCACACCGCGGGAGTTCACCACCATCACGGTCACCGACGGCATCGCGATGGGGCACCAGGGGATGAAGTCCTCGCTGGTGTCGCGCGACCTGATCGCTGACTCGGTAGAGTTGACCATGCGCGGTCATTGCTACGACGCATTGGTCGGTCTGGCCGGCTGCGACAAATCGTTGCCGGGTATGATGATGGCGATGCTGCGGCTCAATGTGCCAAGTGTGTTCATGTATGGCGGCTCGATCCTGCCCGGGAAGTTCAAGGGACGTGACGTGACCGTGGTCGACGTGTTCGAGGCGGTCGGCATGCATTCTGCCGGCAACATGTCGGATGAGGACCTGCATGAACTGGAATGCGCCGCCTGCCCGTCGGCCGGCGCCTGCGGCGGTCAGTTCACCGCCAACACGATGGCGATGGTCAGCGAGGCAATCGGTCTGGCCCTGCCCGGCTCGGCCGGCTCTCCGGCGCCATACGAGGAACGCGACCGTTTCGCAGTCGACTCGGGCCGCGCGGTGATGGCATTACTCGCCAGCAAGCTGCGGCCGCGCGACATCGTGACGCGCAGGGCGTTGGAGAATGCGGCGGTGGTGGTGGGCGCAACCGGCGGATCGACCAACGGGGCGCTGCATCTGCCGGCGATCGCCCATGAGGTGGGCATCCGATTCACCATGGACGACGTGGTGGAAATCATGCGGCGCACGCCGTACATCGCCGACCTCAAGCCGGGCGGTCGGTACGTGGCGCTGGACGTGCACCGCATCGGCGGCATTCCAGTGGTGTTGAAGGCGCTGCTCGATGGCGGGCTGCTGCACGGCGATTGCATGACCGTGACCGGCAAGACCATGGCGGAGAATTTGAAGGACGTGGTTTTCCCGACTGATCAGGATGTGATCCATCCGGTGTCGAAACCGATTTCGCAGACCGGCGGGGTGGTCGGGTTGAAGGGCAACCTGGCGCCGGACGGAGCGATCGTAAAGATTGCCGGTATGGACGAACTGCGTTTCGAAGGCACCGCCCTGTGCTTCGATTCCGAGGAGGAAGCGTTCGAAGCGGTCCGCCTACGTGCCTACAAGCCTGGCGACGTGATCGTGGTACGTTACGAAGGTCCGAAGGGCGGCCCAGGAATGCGGGAGATGCTATCGACGACGGCGGCGATTTATGGCCAGAGCGAGCATAAGGGCAAGGAAGTGGCGCTGATCACCGACGGCCGTTTCTCGGGGGCAACCAGAGGCTTCTGTGTCGGCCATGTCGGGCCGGAGGCGGCGGTCGGCGGGCCCATTGCGCTGCTGCAGAATGGCGACCGCATCGTCATCGATGCAGCAAAAGGCACGATTGACGTGATGCTTTCGGATGCGGAACTGGCCGCTCGCCGTGCGGCCTGGCAGCCTCGCCGTACCGACTATAATTCCGGTGCGATCTGGAAATATGCGCAACTGGTGGGACCAGCCCACCTGGGGGCATTGACGCATCCCGGGGCGGAGGGTGAGACCCACTGTTACGCGGACATTTGACGCCATATATCCGAGGCGCCGCAGCCTGGGTTTTTGCCGGCGCCTCGGTTTGAGTTGGGGTCTGATTTTGCCGGTTCGTGTGACGCACCGTGCATCGCAAGGTGGTTCGGCGGAATGGAATGACCACGAAACTCACCGTCTGGTACAACACAAAATGCCCTGTTTGTAACGCCGGCATCAATTGGCAGCAAAGCCGGTTGGTGCGCGCGGCGCGTTCGGGTGCAATCGAGTTTCGTGATATCAATCTTGAACCCGACGCACTGTCTCGCCTTGGAGTCGGGGTCAACGACGTCCGCCGACGGTTGCACGGCGTGGATGCGGAAGGGCATTTTTATACCGGCATCGACTGTGCGATCGGCATCTGGCAGCGGACCCCGGGAGATGGCTGGCTCGCACAGGTGATTGGCGTGCCAGGGATCCGCCATATCGCGGGCTTCGGCTATGATCGGTTCGCTGATTTGCTCTATGCCTGGAACCGGTGGAAGCGGCACTGGTAATGTCGACGCGATTTAGAAATGACCCTGGCCGGTGGTGTCATGGGCGGGCACGCCCCGCGAGTCCGGAGGGCATCTTCCCGGCTCCGCTCGACGAGAAAGAGCAAGAAAGACCGTATATGGTGCAACCGGCTTGGACGGCGCGCCGATGGGTGCCCGCAATTTTGCTTCTCGCATCCCCTGGTGATTCAGCGCAAGGAACTTGTAACGTTGGTCAGGCGTTACTCTTGCCGCTGGGTCGTGCGGCCGCACCTTGCTGGTGATCCATGCACGAGTTACGATTGGCCGCCTCGGTGGGTCAGCCTGCTGGGTCAAGCTGCAGCAATGCCAGTCAAGTGCTGTTGAGGGTACTGGATATGGGTGCAACGCCTGGTCACGATCGATCCGAAGAACCCTTCCGGGACCAGTTCGTCCTCTCGTTGAAAGAGGTGCTTCAGGCGTACGCAACGGCAACTCCAGGATTTGACCATGATAAACGGTCGAGATGGGCCTACGCCTTCAACCCGTTGCCCGACGGCGATCCGGAGAAACCGGTCTACGCGACGATGGCTGCGCTCAGAGCACCCAATTTTGCGGCTCTACGCGTCGGTGTGACCGAAGGCGGCCAGGTCGTCGTTGAGGTCGAACACCGTAGGTTGGTGACTCCATACATTACGAATGATGTTGAAAACCCCGGAGAGTTCCCCAGGATCCAGAAGGGCTTCAGGCAGATAATCGAACATTTCGAAAGGATGGCCGGTATTACGCGCCACGGTCTGTTCGATCGCTTTGTGTCCGATCCTGATTACCGGGAACTTGCAGAACGACGTCTCGCCGGTATCCGGGCTGGGTAAATCGCAATTCGAATACCAACCGAATGTCAGGCCGCATTCAGCCAGGCCAGGTAATCCCTGGGCGAGGAAGCGAAATCGAACTGTGGCGCGAACCCTGTCTCGGCCGCGATCTTGCTGATATCAAACGCACCGCGATCAAAACCGGTGTGGCTTTCCACGTTATATGCTTCCTCGGCCGTTGCGGGCCGCCAGCGAAATCCCGGGATAAGGGGAGCCAACGCGGTGCACCACTCGGCAACCGTTACCGCCTGGCCGGACCCCAGATTATAAACTGTGCGGGACAGCGCCGGGGCATCAGCGATCCGCACGAGACCGGCAGCGACATCCCGCGAATAAATGTAATCGCCGGCCCAGGGCGGCCCGAGCACCGCCTCCCGGCCAGCACGTGCACACTCCAGTGCCTGCAGCATCGGCGATAACGTATCGCGGACTCCCGTGGCATATTCCCACGGACCGTAAACCGAACCCAGACGAGCGGCAGTGAAACGAACGCCGTGTGTTTCGGCCACGCGCGGCAGGATCGTTTCGGCAGCGCGTTTGGTCAGGCCGTACAGCATGACGGGCGATGGCAGCAGCGAGTCTTCCTCGATCACCGCGACGCCCTCGGCGGCATGACCATAAATCGAGCCGGAACTGGGATAGACAAATCGTTGTACACCGCGCCGGATTGCCGCCATCAATGCGCTGACCGCGCCCTGGACGTTCACTGCCACAATTGTTTCAGGGTCGGCGATTTCGCGCGCCGCTCCGGCGGTGATGACAGCGCAATGAATCACCGCCTCGATGGGCGCGATGGTCAGGGCCCGCGAGAGGTCGGCGGCGGACAGAATGGAACCGCCGATCAGGGTGAAGCGGCCGGGCAACAATGCGAAATCACGCGCCGCACGTGGGGGCAATGGGATGCGGTCCAGGCCGACGACGTCGCGGCCGGATGCCAGCAGGTGCTCGACGATATTGAGTGCGACAAACCCGGCAGCGCCGGTAACAAGAATGGCCATATCGCGATCACACAACCTGGGGGCGAAGGATGCAAGGCCATAGAGCCAAAATGGCTCGCACATTGGCTCCGGGCGGCCAGATAGTCATTACGTTGGGAACGGGCTTGCTTCTGGACCGGGAGGCGCCCACTACTCTTGTCAGAGCCCGTGATAGGAGCGTTAACCTGACGGGCCATCGAAGCGTCTGACAATGCCTGAAAATGTCAGCAGTGCCAGCGAGGTAACCGCCCATCCCAGCACTGTGTAGGCGGCGCGCAAGAAGCGCAAAAAATGCCACTCGGGTTTCAGCTCGCACTTGGTTTCCTGATGTAACGGAATGAATGGCAGCACAGTGTCGGCCGCGTAAACCACCGCGTCGAACCACTTGTCAGTGATTTCGCTGCAGACCAACTCGTGTTGCGGGCCGCCCTTCTGATCGGCCTGCATAAAGGCGAATTCCGCCTTGCCTTGTGCGTTCTCGAGGTAGTTGGCGGCAGCAATTTGCGGTGTCTCGACCAACAAGTCCTTATGCAGTGCGACGACGGTAGCCAACCAGCCGATCCCGACATAGACCAGCAGAGTCATGGCGGCGCGGCGTGGCCAAAGGCCGAAGCCGAAACAGCAGCCCCACAAGAACCTGAGCATGCGGTGGACCAAATGAGCAGGCGGCGCGGCCCATTGTTCATAAATGGCCATCTTGCGGGCAATGTCTTCAAAGCCTTGCGCTCGCAGGACCCGCGTGAGTTGGCGAAAAGGCTGTGGGTTGAAGCTCTCTCCCGGGTTGCGACGCCCCTGGCCGGGCAATGCGAACAGATCCCTGCCTTGCATTGCAACAGCGTCATTAATGGAGTCGCGCAAGATGTAGTTCAGCAATCGCTCCGTCGATTCGTCGCGCGACGGAAGCGCCCATCGCCACGGCCACTCGACCGGGATTTTTGCTCGCTTCCGCAGTCGGACGTGGGCTTGCTCGCGTTGCGCCGCTTCTTTGGGGTTGACCACGCCCGGCGCCGGAGGCTCCGGGAACACGATACGGTCGTAGATCATTCCATCGAGGGCGACCGGGCATGGTTCGTCGTTACAATGCGAATTTCCCCAACCGTTTGCCGATCTCAGGTCGATGGTTGCGACGCGCAGCCCCCGCAAATCGATGCGACAGGGACTTTGGTGGTCGATACCTGCGCATTTCAACGTGGAACCGACCCTGGCATGGACAAATTCGAAGCGGGCGAGGCGCTGCGGTGACCCGTTGGGGGGCGCCGGCATTTTCAAGGTGAGGTCGTGCCAGTGCACACTACCGGCAACCATGGCACGCTCGAACCGTAGATACCCGGTTATCTCACTGTGCAGGAACTTAATGTCATCGCCGACTTCGATATCCTTGGCATAGATCGCGCTGTACTCGGGGTTGGACAGGGTCGCATGGTCGCACGCCAGGTCGCGGCCAACTGTCGCCCCCGTCAGAATAACCGCACCTTGCGCGTGAAAATTTCCATTGAGCAATATACTCGCCTGGACCTGCGCCTGGCGGGCCACGATCGCGTGCCCCTCGCCTCCGGCCGAAAGATTGTCGATGTTCGCGCCGGTGAACGCGAGGTTGCCGCCGATTCGTGCACTGGTGAAGTCAACAGCACCGTCGATTACTGTGCCGCGTCGTTGCTCTGTCGATTCGTCGCGACCGAATTCGGCGTTGCCGCCGACCGATGCGTTGATGGCCTCCAGCGCCTTGCTTTTGCCGTCAACGGTCCGGTTCGCCAGCCGGGCACCCAGAATTGACAGTTTCCCGCCGATGCGCGCGCCTGCCATATCAAGCCGGCCTTGCACGTCGGCGTCATCCAGGATCAGGCTGGCACCGATTTCCGTATTGGTAATTTGAGCAGCGCGGGCGTGGCCTTGCTGTGGTTGGTGCAGGCGGGCACCGGTGGCTTCGAGTTCACCGCGGATCTTCGACGTGGCGAAGCTGACCCGCCCACATGCCGTGAAGTTTGGGGTCAACCTTAACGACGTGCCAATATCTGCGTCGTTCGCAATCAATGCGTCGCGCCGTTCATCTGCGGCCTCCCTGGGGTTGCCCGCCCCCGCCTCGGTGTCAGGGGCGGCGGCGTTCGGCATTTCCCGGGAAGCCAACAGGCGCCCTAGGTCACGTGTCGCGATGCCTTCGATGCGGGTATCCCGCATCTGAAGCGCCCCACCGGTGCGCAAACCGAGCAGCCACACAATACCGCGAAAGATGGAGTTTCTGACCAACATGACGCCGTCGATACTCGCGTTTTGGGCGCGAAGCGCGTAGCCGTCTTCGGCGGCCAGTTGCCCACCATCGATCCTGACATCGCCGGTTACCCGGGCCGCGTCGAGCGATACGCCGCCTTCGAAGCTACCGATCAACCGAACGCTGCCACGGATTGTGGCACCCGCCAGACAGAGCGCGCGGCGCCGGTCACCCGGGGTCAGGGCGGCGCCTTCCTCCGGCGGAAGTCCGACGCGCAACCTGACACGCTCGCCGGTTAGCTGACCCTGGATCAGTGCACCGCGCGCGTCGATCCAGCAGTCCGTGTTCTCGAACCCGGATGCGTCGGAAAAATCAAAGGGCCCGTCAATGTCGGTCTCGCATAGGTTCACAAAGGTGAAACGACTGCCCATCAGCGACAGCTTTGCCAGCCGTGCGGCGGAAAGATCGATCGGCTCCGGAATGCAGCAGTTTTGCAACTCAAGAGTCGGCAGGCCGGTCCCGGGTCGCGCACAATCGGAAAGGTCGAGTTCGCCTACAATCCGAGCGCCACTAATGCGCACACCCGCCATGCCAGAAGATGCGCTGCCCGCGCCCTGTGGTATCTCGCCTAACAGCAGCGAGCGAACGACGGTGGCGCGAACCGCTGGCTTGCCCGCGTGAGTTTCATCGAACGCCGCAAATTGGCCGCGTCCGGCGCATTCCACGACCCAGCGTTCGTCCGCAGTCAATCCCCCAGTCGAGACGTCGCTCATCGCCATCTCCTGTTCTTGACCGGAATGATAACTCCGCCAAAGTGAGGAAGCAAGCATCTGTCGCCGGCCGCACCGGCAAACTTCCGTTTCAAAGCGCGCCCGATCATATACCGCTCCGGTGGGGACCGGGCAGCGATGGCAAACTCCGCGAGAGTACGGCTCCAAACCTGATGGTTTTCACCGATCGGAGTGCGTCCGACGGCCATCATGGTCACGACAACTCCATGCCCCCGCGCCTGGCAGCATTAGCGCTTAAATGACGTCCCGCCCTACCGTTTATTTGTAACGTTTTGAAAACAAAAGATTCGCAGGTTCCCGGCGGTAGCAGATTGCTTCGCTCGGCCAACAATCATCTGGCGAACTGGGCCGCGGCTGGTGGAGATCGGTAACCGAAACAATCACACGCTGGCAGCGCAACCGCTAGCCCAGTTCAATCACCACCGGCACGTGATCCGACGGCTGCGCCTGGTTGCGTTCGTCACGGTCCGGGTCGGCTGCGATCAGCCGCTCCGCAAGCGTGGGCGACAGCAGCGCGTGATCGATCCGCAACCCGGAATCACGTTCCCAGGCCGCGCCTTGGTAGTCCCAGAAGGTAAACACCCGCCCATGCGGATGCAGCGCCCGGATCGCGTCAGTCAGCCCCAACCACAGCATCCGGCGATATCGTGCGCGCGTTTCCGGCCGCAACAGAGCATCGCCGGGTGATAACGCGCCAGGCGCCAGATCCTCGTCGGTCGGACAAACGTTGAAATCGCCGGTGATCACCAGGGGAACGTCCGCCTCCAGCAACGTCTGCGCACGGTCCGCCAGCCGGTCCATCCAGGCAAGCTTGTAAGCGAAACCTTCCTCGCCGCGCGAATTGCCGTTCGGCAAATAAATCCCGATCACCGTCAGGCCCGCCGCCTCCACTTCAATATATCTCGACTGAGCGTCATCCTCCGGCAGGCCGGGCAGCGTGCGATGCACCACCTGGAACGGCAGCCGCGACAGCACGGCAACGCCGTTATAGGCTTTCTGCCCCACCGCATCGGACTGATAGCCAACCGCCTGGAAGGTCAGCGCCGGAAATGCGGCGGTTTCGCACTTGATCTCCTGCAGGAACAGCAGGTCGGGTTGCACTCGTTCCAGCCACCGCTTCACGTGGCCTTCCCGCTGGCGGATCGAGTTGACGTTCCAGGTGGCGATCTTCATGCGCCCAATGACTGCCACCTCCGCGCCCCCCGGTCAAAGTCTGGTCAAAGCAGTGCGCGCAACTCCTTCATTTCGGACTGTTCCATATCGGACACCGCCCACCACACCATGCCATCCTTGGTCCAGGACAGCACGTTCAGACCATCCAACTGGGTCAACAGCGGCCGAGCCGGTGACGCTGAATCCTCAGGCCAGACGAACACGCTGATCGTGTGGGGCCCGTGGTGGTAGACCAAGGTGGCGACCCGATGTCCGTCCACGAAATCCAGGCGGCCGCCGTACAACGGAAAACCCTCAGCAGCGAGGTCCTTGACCGGAGGAGCGAACTCCACCTTGCCGTTGAACCAGGGGCGCACGGTATGCGAGTCGCTCGACACCACCTGGATCGTGCTGTTTTGCAGCAGCGACCGCACATGCGCTGCGACCACATCGTGTTCGGTTTCTGGAACGGAATTGGGCTGGTGCATGACCGCCCAGGTGCCGAAGACCGAGATCAGGCAAACCGCAGCCATGGAGGCAAATTGCTGAACGAAGCCCCGCCAGCGCTGCGATGAAGCAAGCGGGATCACTGTTCCGTCACGATGTTCGGGGCCGCGCTCTTCGGCGAGCGTTACACGGATCCGTTCGGCCAGCCCCGGTGGCGCCGGTTCACGTCCCAATCGTGCCATCTGCTCCGCCAAAAGCCGTAGGTCTGAAATATATGCGTGGCAGGCCTCGCAGTTTGCCTCGTGTTCGGCCACCGCACCGGCTCTGGGCTCGGACAGTTCGTTGTCCAGCCAGGCACTCGCCAGATCCTGGACCTCCTCACACCGCATGTCTGCCAGTCTCCTGAGCGATTTCCTTGTAACGCAACCGCAGTTCCGCCCGTGCCCGCGACAGACGCGACATCACGGTACCCTGTGGAACACCAAGAACGGTGGCGATTTCAGCGTACGACATTTCCTCAATTTCCCGCAGCACCAGCACCTCCCGGAAAAGTGGAGTCACCGTGTCCAAAGCCCGGTACAACAGCGCCTGATCGCCGGCTTCGATCATTCTGGTTTCAGCCGAGGGTTCGTCGGACGCGATGTCGAGCGGCTCGGGGTCAGTCTCGCCACCCCGGCTAAACGCGGCCTCGATCGGGATCACGTTGTTGGTGGCGCGCCGGCGCGTCGCGAGCGCACGCCAGGCGACATTGCGCACGATCGCGAGCAGCCAGGGGCGCATGGCCTCGCCGCGGAACCCGGCAAACCCCCGTAATGCCCGGATGTAGGCGTCCTGCACGACATCCTCGGCGTCGGCGCGGTCGCGCATCAGCCAGAACGCCAGCGAATAAGCCGCATCGAGATGCGGCAGCGCCTGTTGTTCGAACCTTCTCGCAGCGGACAAGGGAGCCTCGGTGGTCGTGCGGGTCAGTATGTGCGGTGATCCCCTTGCATGACGATTTATTCCCACCTGATCGCGCAAGGCTCACCTGCGGATGGGGGGATGGCCTCTGGCCCGGATAGTACGCGAACGTGGCAATTGCGGTCACGCGCTGAAGCCGGAACCGTAAAGAACAATTCCGCCGGCAAGCGCCTCAGCCTCAACCGGAGGAAGTCATCCCATGCGAAAACTGGTTCTCTGTTTGGTTCTGACCTGCTTCCCCGCGGCGATTGTCGTGGCACCGGCGGTGCATGCGTCCGACTCTGGCTCCTCCGTGGAGTCGCCCGAAATGACGCGAGCGCGTGCGGAGATCAAGGCAAAACAATACGCCGCGGCGCTGGCCGATTTGAAGATCCTGGTGGTCAAAGAACCAACTGCCGACGTGCTCAGTCTGTATGGTCATGCACTTTGGAAGACCGGTGATCCGGCACAAGGCATGATTTACTATAATAAGGCGCTGGCCATAAATCCCATGCACAAGGGTGCACTGGAGTACCAGGGGGAGTTGTTCGTCGAACTCGGACAGCTCGACAAGGCGAAGGAAAATCTCGCAAAACTGAACCACCTCTGCTGGTTCGGGTGCGAGGAGGCGAGCGATCTCAAGGAAGCCATCGAGCACGCGCCCCGGCGGAATTGACCTCGAGAGCGGCTGCGCCAACCAGGCGCCGCTGTGCGTTGGCAGGTTTCCGGCCGGCGTGAGCGGGCCGCTGGACGCGTTACCGCGCCACCGGCAAACTGCCGGAGAAACCTGAACCATGACAGAAGGCCGCAGCTCATGCCCATCGAATTGCACACCTGGAATACGCCGAACGGCCGCAAGATCAGCGTCGCACTGGAAGAAATGGCTCTGCCCTACAGCGTCCATCCGGTGAACATCAGCAAGAATGAGCAATTCCATCCGGACTTCCTGAAGATCAGCCCAAACAATCGCATCCCGGCAATCGTCGATCCCGACGGTCCCGGTGGGCAGCCGATCAGTGTTTTCGAGTCGGGGGCGATCCTGATCTACCTCGCGGAAAAGACCTCCAAATTCATGCCCTCGGATATGCGCGCCAAAGTGCCGGTGCTGGAGTGGCTGATGTGGCAGATGGGCGGGTTCGGACCGATGCCGGGTCAGGTGCATCACTTCCTCGGAGTGGAAAATCCCCAGGACCAGAAATACGGGCTGGATCGCTACATGAAGGAGACGCGCCGGCTGTATGGCGTGCTGGACCGGCGGCTGGCCGGTCGCGACTACGTCGCCGATAATTGCTCGATCGCCGACTTCGCCATCCTCGGCTGGGCATGGCGGCATGAGCGGCACAAGGTCGACCTGGCGGACTTCCCCAACGTGAAGGCGTGGTATGAGCGGTGCATGGCGCGCCCCGGCACGAAGCGCGGCTTCGAGGTGGCGCTGTCCTGAGTATCCTCCATTGCCCGGAGGCGGGTCGCAGGCATTAAACCGTCACGGCCGCGCCATGACCGACCGGGAGGGACGGACTACACCGCCGCTGACGGTTCTTCGGCTGCCGGAACGGCGGCAAAAGGCAACACAGCCGTCCCGGTATTCCAGTGTCCCCGCAGTGGAGAAATGACACAGTGCTGTGGCGCAACGGCAACACGGACTGGAAATGAACGGCATTGGCCTTTCATGGCGCCAGTACAGGTTGATATGGGTGGGTAACCAATGCCCAACGGGTCGTGCCTTGTGCCACAATTTCCTTAAGGACAGCAAAAATGAAATTCCGGAACACTCTGGCGGCTTCGGCCATGCTGATGCTGCCTTTGGCCGCGGCCAACGCGCAGCCGGTAGCCGGACCATACGTCAGTCTCGGTGCCGGCATGAACATCATGCAGCAGGTGCCGGTCACTTCCGTCAACGGCAGAGGCGTCTCCGGCGTGGACCTGCAAACCAATGTCGGTGGCGCCGGTGTGGCAGCAGTCGGCTGGGGCTTCGGCAATAATATTCGGGCTGAGATGGAGTTCGACTATCGCTACAACAGCCTGTCGAAATTGACCGGGCCTGGAGGGAGCGCCGGAATCAGCGGCTCCGAGCAGAAGTTCGGCCCGATGGTGAACCTGTTGTACGACTTCAACGATTTCGCCGCTGTCGCGCCATTGTTCGTCCCCTATGTCGGGCTTGGCGCGGGCTATCAGTGGGCCCCGCTGCATGTCAGCTCGGGTGGCGCAAGCTCGACCAACACCGAGGGTGCGTTTGCTTATCAGGCGATCCTGGGCGCCGCTATTCCGATTAATGCCGTCCCCGGTCTGGCGGTCACCGCGGAATACCGGTTCATGGGCCTTACCGAGGGGCGCGACTATCAGGGTGTCAAATTCGGCAACGAATTCAACCACAGCGTCCTGATCGGCGTACGTTACGCGTTCGGCGCAGCGCCGGCGCCCGCCGTGGCGGAGCCGACCCCGGTGGCGGAAGTGGGCGCCAAGACCTTCCTGGTGTTTTTCGACTGGGACAAGGCCAACCTGACGGCGCGCAGTGAGGGGATCGTCAGAGATGCGGCTGGCTATTCGAGCCACGCGCAATACACCCGCATCGACGTCAATGGGAACACCGATACGTCTGGCACGCCCGTCTACAACCAAGGCCTGTCCGAGCGTCGCGCCCGCGTTGTTGCGGCTGAGCTGGTGCGCGACGGCGTGCCGCAGAATGTGATTTCGATGCATGCTTATGGCGATACGCATCTCCTGGTGCCGACGGGGCCGGGCGTGCGTGAGCCGCAAAACAGGCGCGTGGAAATCGTTTACCACTGACCTACTGCCTGGCAGGGATGAAACCGGAGGTGTTTATCGGCGCCTCCGGTTTTTTGTTTGCCGTAACGGACCGAACCAGAAATTATTGCGTACCGCTCTGGCGACCAGGTTCTTGTTTGACCCCGGCGCAGCGTTTCCCTAAACATGATCGGGCAAACGCTGTGTCCGGGGTTCCCGGGTAGGTTCTTCTCTCCCGGCGGAGGGGTGGCCGAGTGGCTGAAGGCAGCGGTTTGCTAAACCGCCGTACGGGGTCAACCCGTACCGTGAGTTCGAATCTCATCCCCTCCGCCAGAACCCTCTCCTCCACTGCAGAACTGAATTACCCGCTCCGGGGGTGCCCGATTTGCACCTGATCCAACAAATGTCGACCTGGCGCAACCGGGCGTCGGTCGTGGCCGGCCGGCTACAGAACACGACAAGGTTGCCGACGCATGGCGCGTTCGGCCAGCATGCAGCATGACCGCAAATCCCCCGCCTGGCGACACTCGGCCTGACCAGCACCTCTCCGACGTCGTCACTTCAGACCATCTCCTGGGTGGCCGGGTCGCTTATGTGCAACCGCGAGGCGGGTTCCGCGCTGCCATCGACCCTGTGTTGCTCGCCGCCGCAGTCCCTGCCCGGGCCGGCGAACGTGTTCTGGAGGGCGGCACAGGAGCTGGCGCGGCATTGTTGTGCCTTGCTGCCCGCATCCCGGACATTCGAGGTCTGGGTATCGATCGTGATCCCGGATTGGTCCGGCTCGCGCAAGCCAATGCGGCAGCCAACGCGAGGACGGGATTGTTGTTCGCGGCCGGCGACCTCGCGGCGTCACCGGTCGGTGGCGAATTCGACCACGCGTTGGCCAATCCGCCCTATCATGCCGCAGACGGCACACCATCACCCTCATCCGCGCGCGAGGCAGCGAAACGGTCCGCGCCGAACCTGATTTCCGAATGGGTGGAAGCGCTATCTCGCCCGCTTCGTTATCGCGGAACCCTGACGCTGATTCTGCCGCCGCGATTGCTGGAGCCGGCCCTCAGAGCGATGCGGGACAATAAGGCCCCGGCGGAATGCGTATTTCCGATCTGGCCAAGACAAGCGCACCCAGCGCGTCTGCTGCTTGTGCAAGGACGGAAACACGGGCGCTCGCCTCTGATACTGGCATCCGGCCTGGTGTTACACGCACAAAGCGGCGCATTTCGCCCCGAGGCCGAGTTCGTCTTGCGAGCGGGCGGCGCACTACGGCTGACCGGCGGCTGACCTGCCTACCGGCGGTACTGGGCTCAGTACTCGTCCGTGTTCGGATGCCTCAGATGCCACAGGCGTTCGTGCGCCGCGACCAGGCTCTCCATATTGCGCCGCCTGGTGCCATCGGGAGTCAGAGGCCGGCGCGTCAGCATCATCTCCAGGATATGGAGTAGCTGTTCGGCCACCTCGAAATCACTTTGATCGCAGGCATGGTGGAAGGCGATCAGGATCTTGTCCGACAAGCGCCTGCTATAGCGCGGCGCCCCTCCTGGACCCGTTTCTCGACCGACTTCCTCGTCAGTTTGGCTCACCCCGGTCCTCACGTTTGCTCGTTCGGTTAAAAATGTCTCAATCGCTGTAGTACCCATGAGATCGCGCTCCATGCCAGGCCTCGGGAACAGAGGGCCTCGGCGCCAGACGCCGCGGGTCCCAGTCGCCAGACCTTATTAACCTCGAAGAGTGAACAGATCGTTCACACCGACGTCCCTTTGTTTTGCGATACCCCATGAACCCGACAGCCTGCGTCACCACCCTGTGACGCAGCCATCATTTTATCACTGCACGTCACGGCACTTTAGCGAACCCAACCAGTCACCCAAAGGCCACTGCCTCGCTCCAGAGAGGCCGACGATGCCAGTTGGAACTCCACCATGCCCAGTCGTTAGAGCCAACGTGGTTATCAACGACGAAATGGTCAACACCATGACAGCCAATCAGATTTGCCTTTGCTTCACATTCTAGACAGGTCTCCCCTCTCCTGCCAAGACCCGATTCTTACAATCAGCGTTTCGTCTCCGATTATATCAGTGTGCGGCATGCAGCGCACTTTTTGAGAACGCTTATACCCCGCCTTCCACGCCTTCCAATTGCACCTGTGGCGCGGCGAAGGCCTCCTCCCACGTTCCGGTTGTCGAAGCTTTGCTGTATTCGGTCGAACGATTTTCGAAAAAATTTGCATGCTCCACCGCATTCAGCATTTCATCCAGCCAAGGCAAAGGGTTGCTAACGACGTGGAACAGCGCGTTCAGGCCCAATTGGATCAGCCTCCGGTCGGCAATATAGCGGATGTACTCCTTAACTTCCCGGGCCGTCAGACCTTCGACTGCGCCCTGCTCGAAGGCGAGGTCGATGAAGGCGTCCTCGTGTTCGATGATCGTGGCGCAAGTCAGGTAAAGTTCTCGTTTCAGATCGTCGGTCCAGATTTCAGGATTCTCGCGGACGAAGGTACGGAACAGGCGAATGATCGAATCGCAGTGCAAACTCTCATCACGCACCGACCAGGAAATAATTTGGCCCATGCCCTTCATTTTCCCGAATCTGGGAAAGTTCAACAGAATGGCGAAGGAGGCGAATAGCTGCAGGCCCTCGGTGAAGGCGCCGAACGCGGCCAGGGTGCGGGCGATGTCGAACTTGGAATCGACATTGAAACCCTGCATGAAATCGTATTTGTCCTTCATCTCCTTGTATTTCATGAAGGCTTGGTACTCGATTTCCGGCATACCGATGGTGTCCAGCAGATGGCTGTATGCAGCGATGTGAATGGTCTCGATGTTGGAAAACGCCGACAGCATCATGAGCACCTCGGTGGGTTTGAACACCCGCGAGTAGTGCTTCATGTAGCAGTTGTTCACCTCGACATCAGCCTGGGTGAAAAAGCGGAAAATCTGCGTCAGCAGGTTCCGTTCGGAATCGCTGAGGTTGCGGTGCCAGTCCTTGACGTCGTCCGCCAGTGGCACTTCCTCGGGCAGCCAATGGACGCGCTGCTGGGTTAGCCACGCCTCATAGGCCCAGGGATAACGGAACGGCTTGTAGACGGGGTTCTCGGTGAGTAAATCGAAGCGAACCGGGTGCTCATCGGCGGCGCGGGTCACCCCATTCACCACAGAGGGGCCGTTGGCTGGCAGGCCGTCCATTATAGGCACCCCATTGGCAGTGCTCCCGTTGCGCCGGCGCCCACGAATCCGGCCCCCTCGTCACCATGGATTGTGGTAGGGTCAGAAAACGAACGCAAGGTATTGTAGCGCGGGAATGTTGCGATTTCGCATTTTGCAACTATAGGTTGGTCGAACTGCCTGGCTGGCGCGACAGGTTGCAGGCAGCAGCGTCTCGGTTCCGTGTGGGTCATCGGCCAGAAAAGCATGTCGCGCAGACCAGCCAGACCAGCCAATACCAATTGCTCGAGGGTTTGCTGCAGATAGTTTAGATTGAACGTAATCCGACGCGACTGGTTGCCCGATCGCGGATCAATCCCGCCCGGGTGCAACCGTTCATGGCCGATGACCGCGATACCGGTTGCGAAACAAAACAGGATCGCAACGCAGCAGCGCTGCAGGCTGAAGATCAGTCTGGCGAGCGGATCCGCCACTCTGGCAGGCGGCGGCAGAGCATCCCGGAGTGCGCACCACAACGCCGCAGCGAACGGAAACACGATCAGTCCGCCCGCGATTACGATGACCTGCTGGCGATGAACCTTCGAAGCTGTGGTTGATCCGGCCATAATGTGCCGGTTTCACGCCCGTGCCAGAGTGCGGTGTTCCTCCGGCGTTCGCAGCGTTAGCGCCAGCGCGTGCATGCCCCCTGCTTCCACCGTACCAAATTCGCCTGCGAGGGCTGCATGCACCGCGCGTGAGCGAGCCACGCGTGTCATGCTTTGGAACGCATGGCTGACCAGCAGGACACTGAAATGGGTCTGACCAGCGGCGCCGTGGGTTCCCACATGACCGGCGTGGTGCGCGCTGTCGTCAGTCACACGCAACACCTCGGGTGCGAACGCGGCGTTCAGCGTCGTCGCTATACGATCGGCCCGGTTCGACAAATTTCCTTCCATCCGCACAGCTAACCAGTGGGTTTCGCCATTGCCAATCCCCCACCCTGATGCTCATAGTCATTCCATGTCGCGCCGACCTGACCGAGCCAGGGCCTACGCGCCCGACCCGGCTGCACCGGGCCGGTGCTGCGACCTGCCCGGATGCGGAGCGCCGGGCGAATATCGTGCGCCAAAATCGCGTCGGAACCTGCGGGAATACTGGTGGTTCTGCCTGGAGCATGTGCGCGCCTACAACAGTTCCTGGGACTATTATAAAGGCATGTCGCCGGCGGAATTCGAGCAGGAACTCCGCGCCGACACCGCATGGCAGCGTCCCTCCTGGCCGTTGGGCCGCCTCGGTTCCGCTGCCTGGGAGGACGAGGTGCTACGCGATCCACTGCACATCCTCGCCAGTGGCGGGATCAATACGGGAGGCAACCGGTCCCGCCTCGATAAGTCACGGGATACGCCCGGCGATTTGCGCGAGCCGCTGATGACGTTGGGGCTGACCTGGCCAACCACCCTCGACGCGGTCAAGACACGTTATAAAGAACTGGCGAAACGCCATCACCCGGATGCCAACGGCGGTAGCCGGGATGCCGAGGAGCGTCTGAAAACCATTAATCTCGCTTATGCGACGCTGCGTTCCCGCCTGGTTGCGGAACCCAGGCTGGCATCCGCCGGATAAGGCAACCACGATCCAGAACTGAGACAGGGGCAAGCGAGAGAAGCAAGTAGTAGATCGAAACGATCCGGCACGGGCCGGGGCGGTACTGCCCAACGCGGCGATGCGCTTGCCAACCGGAACGCCGACGGCCTTGCATGGGCGCGCGAACGGCGTAGACTTTCCCGAAATTGCAACAGGATACTCTGGCCTATGAACGACGCCGTGGAAATTCGCCCGACCTCCGCGATCGACCAGCCGGACACCAAGGTGTCGGTCCGCGAAATGTTCGACCTTGATGTCGACCTGGAGGTACCGGCTTTCTCGATCCGCACCGAACACGTGCCCGACCTTGATACATCCTACAAATTTGACCGCGAAACCACGCTAGCGATCGTCGCGGGCTTTGCCCACAACCGCCGCGTGATGATCCAGGGCTATCACGGCACCGGCAAGTCGACCCATATCGAACAGGTCGCCTCGCGGCTCAACTGGCCGTGCATCCGGGTCAATCTGGACAGTCACATCAGCCGTATCGATCTGATCGGCAAGGATGCAATCGTACTGAAGGACGGCAAGCAGGTCACCGAATTCCGCGAAGGCATCCTGCCATGGTGTCTGCAGCATGCCTGCGCCCTGGTGTTCGACGAATACGATGCCGGTCGGCCCGACGTGATGTTCGTGATCCAGCGCGTGCTGGAGGTCGAGGGCAAGTTGACGTTGCTCGACCAGAACCGCGTCATTCGCCCACACCGCTCGTTCCGCTTGTTCTCCACGGCCAACACCGTGGGTCTCGGCGATACGACCGGCCTGTATCACGGCACGCAGCAGATCAATCAAGGCCAAATGGACCGCTGGAACATTGTTGCCACCTTGAACTATCTGCCGCACGCCATGGAGACCGGGATCGTGCTGTCCAAGATGGGCATCGATCCGAAGGACGCCGCAACGAAGAAGCGGGTCGAGAGCATGGTGGCGCTGGCCGACCTGACCCGCGCGGGCTTCATTAACGGCGACATCTCCACCGTCATGTCCCCGCGCACTGTCATTACCTGGGCCGAAAATGCCCGCATCTTCGGCGATGTCGGCTTTGCATTCCGCGTCACCTTCATGAACAAGTGTGATGAAGCGGAACGTTCCACGGTCGCCGAGTACTATCAGCGTTGCTTCAACGAGGATATCCCGTCCGGCGGCTTCACCACGCGCAAGTTCTCGTGATTCCGCGCGTCATGGCCACGCCTGACCCGGCCATCTCGGTCAGTACGGTGCCGAAAAGGCTGGCCGGGTCAGGCCCGACCATGGCGAGGGCCCCCATGACGAAGGTTCGGGCATGAGCGGATCGGCGAACAAGGACAACGCGCGCGCGGAGGACTTCAAGCGCGCGACCGCCGGCGTGTTGCGCGCCATTGCGGAACAGCCGGACGTGCAGGTCGCGTTCCAGCCGGGCCCATCCGGCGTGTCGGGTAAACGTGCACGCCTGCCGTTGCCAACCCGCGCTCTGCCCGAGGCAGAGATGGCCCGCCTGCGCGGCCAGTCCGATGCAATTGCATTACGGTTGCGGCACCATGACGACCGCGTCCACGCGGCGCGCATGCCGGCACGGCGTGAGGCGAAAGATGCCTACGACGCTCTGGAGCAAGTGCGGGTCGAGGTGGTTGGCGCTCAACACATGCTGGGTGTGCATGGCAATCTGCGCGCCAAGCTCGCTGAGGAATGCGAGCAGGAAGGCTTCGACCGCATGACGCGGAAGGACCAGATGCCGGTCGACAAGGCACTGGCTCTGCTGGCGCGCGAACGCCTGTCCGGGGAGCCGGTTCCGGAAGGCGCGCAACGGATCCTGTCGATGTGGCGCGAAACCCTTGGCGACAACGCAGATGCCGCACTGACCGAGATGACCGCAGCCCGCGGCGACCAAAACGCGTTCGCGCGGGCAGCTCGAAAATTGTTGGCGGCGCTGGATCTGGCCGAGGCTGAGGTTGAGTCCGAACCCGATGACAACACTGACGACGGTGAGGACGGCGGCGAACAATCGGGCCAGCAGGAAAATTCCGAACAAGGCGAAGGTCAGTCTGAATCCGAATCAGAATCGATGCTTGGCGCCAACCCGGAAGAAATGGAAGGTGAAGCTGCCGACGACGACGGCTCGGATTCCGAAGATGAGGCTGCTGTTGCGGAAGGCGACGACCGGCCCGGCGGCCCGCAGCCGCGCCGCGATCGCGGCGGTCCGGACGCGGAGGGAGCGTATCGCGCCTATACCCGAGCGTTCGACGAAGAAGTCGACGCCGAGGAATTATGCGACGCTGATGAACTGTCCCGGCTGCGGCAGCAACTGGATCAACAGTTGCAACATTTGCAAGGGGTGATTTCCAAGCTCGCCAACCGACTGCAGCGGAAATTGTTGGCCCAGCAAACCCGGGCGTGGGAGTTCGACCTCGACGAGGGCATGCTGGATGCCGGGCGATTGTCGCGTGTGGTGGTCAATCCGTTGCTGGCGCTATCGTACAAGCGCGAGCTGGACATGGAGTTTCGCGATACCTGCGTTTCGTTGCTGATCGACAACTCGGGCTCGATGCGCGGCCGGCCGATCACGGTGGCGGCAATGTGCGGCGATATCCTGGCGCGGACGCTGGAACGTTGCGCGGTGAAAGTTGAAGTCCTCGGGTTTACCACGCGGGCCTGGAAAGGCGGACAAAGTCGCGAGAAATGGGTGCAGGACGGTAAGCCTCGTAATCCTGGCCGGCTGAACGATTTACGGCACATTGTCTACAAAGCCGCTGACGCACCGTGGCGGCGGGCGCGGAAAAACCTGGGACTCATGCTGCGCGAAGGCCTGCTGAAGGAAAACATCGATGGCGAGGCTTTGCTGTGGGCGTACCGCCGGCTGCTGGTGCGGCCTGAGCATCGCCGTATCCTGATGGTGATCTCGGATGGCGCGCCGGTCGATGATTCGACGCTGTCGGTGAATCCGGGGAACTACCTGGAGAAGCACCTCCGCGAAGTGATCCGCGATATCCAGAACCGTGACCAGATCGAACTGATCGCGATCGGCATCGGCCACGACGTCACGCGCTATTACCAACGAGCCGTCACCATCGTCGACGCCGAGGAACTGGGCGGCACGATGATGAAGAAGCTCACCGAGCTGTTCGATGAGGACGCCCAGGCGGCCTGGGCCAGAGCGGCGGCGGAACGGTCGGCGGTGGTGGTTTAGAGACTTACGCGTCGTGGTATCGTCACCCCCGATGTGACCCGTTGGCGAGGCATTGCAGCGCCAATGCATTACAAATCACCACTTCCGAGGTGTTGGTCACTGCGATCATTCCCTCGTCGCGTAATTTCCGTAGCGTGCGAACAACGGTTTCGATGGTGATACCAAGATAGTCAGCGATATCGCCTCTGGCCATCGGCAGGATAAAACACGCCGGAGAGCCCTGAGCGGCGGCGAGCCGGCTGCGTGCCATCAAGAATGATGCCACCCGTTCCTGCGCACTCTTGCGGCCGAGAAGCAACATTTGTTCCTGTGCAGCAACAAGTTCAGTGGAGGCGAATTTCAATAGCCGGGCCTCCATGTGCGGGAAATCATGCATCAGCGCCCGCAGCCGAATTCGCGGAAATATGCAATAGCACACAGTGTCGATCGCTTCGGCACTGAATGCATAGGTGTCGGACACCGCGAGGCCAAGAAAATTCCCCCCGTCGGCGAAACCGGTGATTTGACGGCGTCCGTCCGGAAGTAACTTGTACAGCCGGGCAGTTCCACTGATGATGTTGAAGAACGCGTTCGCAGGGTCGGCTTCGGCGATGAACAAGGTTCCAGGTCGGGCGATGCCGCCGATGGCACAGGCGCCAAGCCGTGCAAGGTCGGCTTCGGGGATAGCCTCACAGATGCTTACCTGGCGGACTCTACAGGTCGCACAAGGACGCAATCCGCCCAGTGGTTTCAGCACGATCGGGAAGTCGGTGATCGCGTTCATGAAGCCGTTCTGCTTGAGTCCATTCGCTGTTGATTAACATTTGCGCACACGCACCGGTCGCGCGAAGCAGCCGACGCTGGGCCGCTCTCTGTCCTGGTGCAAGGCATAAGCGCGGTATTTTCGCGTTAAAAGTGTCCTTGTTGCGGTTGCCAGTGGACCGACATGCAGCAACATGCAGCCGGCCGACGAACCCGGGTGCGAGGCGGTTGGTCCGAAATGGCAGCGGGCTTACGGTGGCCGCCCCGAAAAACCGATCCACAATGATACTTCCCGCGGTGCTTACACGGGAAATTGCATGCACCCAGGTGAGGCGCCGGCCCTATGCCTCACCCGCCGCCGGTGGCAGACCGAGCAGCAGCCTGCCGTACGGCACCATGCTGACATGCCGAGATACAGCCGTGTGCGTGCAAATCGTCACCACGTCTCGCCAAAGGCTTTGCAACGGATCCGTGTCATAGACAGCGCGGGCGCCGCTGAGTTCGACCAGGCGCTCGACACCGCGCCGCAATTGCCAGGCGGCGAAGGCAATATCGCGGCGATTCCGCAACACGGCCTCCGGTGGAATGGCGGCGCGGGAGTCGACAAGCGTCCGGGTTTCCTCCCGGCGCGCATGCATGATCAGGATCGCGGTTTCGATCTCGGCCGCGGCCTCGCCGAGTTGCTGTTGCACGACCTCGGACTCCGCCAGCATTCGGGTGCCGCGCGACAGGCGGGTGCTTAACGATTTCGCGACAAGGTTCAGTGCTCGCCGGCCCAGAGCGAACGCCACGGGCGTCAGTGAGAATGGCACCACCAGGCCGCGCGGCGCGCGCAACAAGGGGTAATCCGGATGGACCAGCGCACCTGGGGTGGTACCGTCATAAAGGTCCCGCAACAGGATGCTGCGGTGCGTGGGGACGAAGACGTCGTCAAGCAACAACGACCGGCTGCCGGTGCCACGTAGTCCCAGCACCTCCCAGTCATCGACGATCTCGATCTCCGGCATTGGAACGAGCAAGTAACGGGTCGGGCGATTGCCGGCTGCGTCCTCGCAGCGCGCGCCGATGATTGCCCATTGCGAATGCAGACAGCCGGAGGAAAACGGAAACCGTCCGCTCAGTCGCCATCCGCCAGCCGTGGTTCGCGCCGTTTCCCTGGGCGCCAGCGACGAAGCGGCGACCGCCAACGGATCATCACCCCATATGTCCTTCTGTGCCTGCTCTGGCAGACAGGCAATGATCCATTGATGTTCGGCCAGCACTGCGTAAACCCAGGCACTGGCAGCACAGCCTTCGGCCAGAATTTCGATGATGCGGGAGAACACGCAGAAATTTTCCTGGTGCCCGCCAAATCGTTGCGGTTGCAGCAGCCGCAAGATGCCGGTCCGGTGGAAGTCCGCGATCGTTTCAGGCGAAATACAGCGCCCCGTCATGGCGGCCGCTTCGCGCTCTGCCAGCACCGGAACCATGGCACGGGCAGCATCGAGAAAAACAGCGGAGCGGTCGGTCATGCCGGAGATCGTTTGGCGTCAGGTCCCGACTGTCAAGCACGGCCACGCCACCCGCTCATCGCTGAACACCGACATTGGCCGGGCGAATCCGATCAGGTGATCCGGCAACCCGGTTTCGCATCGCCGGTGCCGGGGGGACATACCACCCGTCCATGAACCGCCGCTTGACCCGCCGCCGATCCTGTCGTTCAACCCGCCCGCGTGAGCCCGTAGCTCAGTTGGTAGAGCACGAGACTTTTAATCTTGGGGCCGTGGGTTCGAGTCCCACCGGGCTCACCATAAGTCTTTGAAAACAGGCGCTTTTCCGTAGCGATAGCGTATGGATTGCCTGGACGTCACCATGTATGTTGAAACTCCGGGGTTATGGCACTCAGCGCGCCGGAAACACTTCGAAAGGCTACGACGAAGTTTTGGTCGACCTCCCTCCGGTCGACCGCCTTCCACCATCTGGCGAAAAGACATTGGTGAAGCGTCAGGTCACATTTAGGGCAGGTAGCGAGCCACCCTGCCCGCCCATCCATCAGTGCTGACCCGGCTCAGCGCAATCGAGTATGTTCGCCCGATGGGATCAGGGCGCACGAAGCCAGCGCTACTGGTCTGCGAGACACCTGCCGGTGAGGCAATCAAGGTAGTCACCAAATTCTCGCGGGGGTGCGATGAGGGCCTCGCAAACCTCGCACGGGAGGTGATCTCGGCGTGTCTCGCTGCCGGCCTCGATCTGCCCATTCCTCAACCGTTCCTGGTCGAGGTCGCTCCCGAGTGGTCTCGGTTAGTGTCTGATTCGGAGCAGCGGGCTCTAATTGAGGCAAGCTCACCCCTCGCCTTTGGCTCACGTCTCATTACGGGTCAATATGCTGCATGGCCCGCGGGGTATCGCATATCGGACGCAATGGTGCCCGCTGCTTTGGCCATCCTCGCGTTCGACGCAATCATCCAGAACGCAGATCGCCGTTCGGAAAATCCCAACTGCCTGGTCAAGGGAGAGCAACTACGGATCATCGACCACGAGATGACTTTCATGCACGGACTTATCATCGGCTGGCGTCCTCCGTGGGTTCTTGGTGGCCTGCAAGTGCTGGAAACATCCGGATTTCACATCTTTCGTGAGCAACTGCGACGCCGACAGATCGATTTCGGGCCGGTCCGGACAACCTGGTCACGCCTGTCGGATGTGCGCCGGGCAGCGCTTCGAGTCAAAATGCTCGCTACCCCGTCGCCTGCCTCAGTCGTTCACGCTCAGCACCATAATCGGATCGCCGATCTTCTCTGGTGCGATTTCCTGGTCCAGCGGCACCACTGCCGTGCCGATCGCAAAGAATTCGATCACATGCGGCTTCCAGACGTGGCTGCCTTCGTGGATATCCACGCCCACGACGCCTTCAGCCTGCGCCGCGCTGGCTTCGAACTGCATGCGTTCCACCGCGATTTCGCGCGCCTCGTACATCGCCGAGGTGAAGTTTTCCAGTTCCACGTTGCGCCCCATGCTCGCCATGCCGGCCAGCACGCTGCGATGCGCCACGTGATAAACGCAACTGCCCATCACCATCTGCACCGGCCGATAACCCGAGTGCAGCAGCGACCAGAAATCCTGCCCCGAAAGATCCGACGTAAACGGACCGCCGTCATGCGCGCGGAAACCCTTGTGGCCCTCGCCATGCACCACGCCGGTGCCGATGGCGATGAATTCCAGCAAATGCTCGTCCCACTCCAGCCGCTTGATGGTGAGCTTCACCCCGACAATGCCGTCGGCGCCCATCGCGGAGGCTTCGGCGCGCATGCGCGCCATGGCCAGCTCGCGGGCATGATACATTGCCTTCGACAGCACCTCCATTTCCTGGTTCCGGCTCCAGGCACCCCACTGCACGCCCACGTGGTAAACGCAGGTGCCCATGCACAGCCCGATCGGCTCGAACCCCGACTTGCGCACCAGCAGGAACTCATTCACCGAAAAATCCGAGGTGAACACGCCGGTGGAATGAGCCGACGTGCGCAATCCTTTCAGGCGCTCGCGGGCATGGACCGGTATGTCGTTGGGCATGGCTCAGATCGCTCCTGTTTGTTCGTTGGAGGCATAGGACTGGTGGTGCTGCTCATGGCCGGTCAGCGGCGTGCCGTCGGCATGCAGATCGATCACCATTTTGATGTCGTGCGGGAACGGCACTCCGCGTCGTGTATCGACGGTAGTGGCAATCACGATCTGGCGGCCAAGAAACCGTTTCGGTTGGTTTTGGCCGCCTTCGAACTCGAACAGCTGGCCAAAATTGACATGGGCGAGCACCCCATTGCCCTGCCCCGCCGCGCTCTGGCGCAACTGAGCATGGGCCCGGTGGCGGATCGTCTCCCAGAAATGGCTGAGCCAGGTGGATTCGATATTGCCAGCCCAGGTCTGGCTGGCGTTGCCGCGCCAATCAGCCAGCCAGTCGTATTGCGCACCGATGGCGATGCCGGTAGCCACCACGTCGGCCTCCAGCAGCTTGACGAATTCCAGCGCCGGGACGGTGGCCACGATCGGGTCCGTACTGGGCGGCAGACCTTCCACGTAGACCGCCGTGCCCACCAGAGTGAAATCCATACTGCTTTCGACCTGCAGCGGCACGGTGCGCATCTTCACGTCCAGCACGGCGTTGGCGCCCGCGGCTTTGGCCTCGGCCCGCAGCCGCGACAGAGCCGCCTCCCATCCCTGAGCGTGACCTTCGGTCCAGGACCAGCCGTAGTGCATCCAGCAGGTGGCCGACACCGCGGCGATCGGCTTCAGCCCATGCGAGCGGGCCACCATCAGTTCCGCTGGCGTCAACGTGGCCAGCCACGGCAGCTTGCCGCCCCGCGCTGCTTCCAGCCTGGCGCGGGTTGCGTAAGGCACCGTGCCGGTGTGCAGCGCGTTCGTGATATCGGCGACCCGCCGGTCGTGCGCGGCCTGGTGAGCGGCATCGTCCGCCCCGTTTGAATTGCTCATTTCAACTGCCCATGAACGCGTCGAGGGATCCGCTCAGAGCTTTGGCGTGCTCAGTCGCAGCCTTGGTTTCCTGGGCCAGCCGCGAGAACCACTCTGCGGGATCGATGGTTTTGGTATTCAGCGTAATGCCGCGCACCACCATGGCGACGCTCGCCTGCAAGCGTCCACCGGCGATCTCCAGCTTGTACTGATTTTCACCGAGGCTGACCGTCACACCTATGGTCCTGGCGGCGCGCGACAAGAAGCCTTTGCTTTCGTGCACCGTGACCTGATCCGGCAGCGCCTCTTTCAGCCTCTGGGCAAAAGCGGATAGATTGCTTTCGGCGTCGGATCGGAAGCGGCGGAGCCAGGCGGCCTGCCGGTCGAAATTGATGTCTCCGCTCATGGTTGAATGGCGTGCTGGTTTACCCCGCGCATGCCGGTGACGAGCTTGTCGCGGATAGCGGCAAGTTTGGCTTCGCGCTCCCGGTCGCCGGCGGCCACTTCGCGTTCAATTTCGATCACCTCATGCATGGTCTGGATGGCCTCATCCGCCACCTGTGCCAGCACGTCGATATTGCGTTGATCGCCGCCGAGGGAACGGGCGGCAGACGTAGCGGCGTCGTGCGCGCCTTTACTTGCCAATTGGGTAATCTGGCGGGCGGCCTCATCCAGCCGTTCGCTTTCCTCAGCGGCCCGGCGGATATCCACCTGGACCACCGCTTGCGACGCCACCGCCATCAGCCGGGGGATCACCACCAGCATGCCGTTGGAGATCTTCATCAGCCTTGTCTCGGCTGCCTTTTTGTTCTGGCCGATGATCGGGATCAGCAGTGCTGAGCCGACCAGGTTCTCGCGCATTTCGGCGATCTTGCCGCGGAAATTGGCAATCGCGCCGCGGAACCCCATGACATCCGCGGCATCCGCCGGGTCGCCGGTGCGTACCGCATTCTGGCGCAAAGCTTCCAGCTCTTCCTGAGCGCGGTCCAGCGCGATCTGGCCGCCGGCGATGTCAATTTTCAGCACGTGAAGGCTGTCGCGGATTGCGGTGGCCTGCTGATCCAGCAACTCGATCGCAACCGCCAGGTCGGCCTTGGTTTTCCGGGCTTTGGCCTGTTCGCCGTCCATCAGCTGCAGAAAGGTTTTGCGGTTTTCCGCGAAGCCCTTGAACGCCGTGTGGGCGTCGGCCACCGAGCCCAGAAGACGGGCGATCAATCCCTTGCGTGCCGCAGGTTGGCCGCCGGCAGACTCCGCCTGTAAGTCCTGAATTCGGAGAATCTTCACGCCATCGATCACCGCGGCGGCAATGGCGCCAACCTCGCCGGCATCGCCGAGACGCACACCAGTCAGCAGTTGCCGGGAGGATTGCGCGATCTTCGCCAGGGCACCGTCGCCATGCGCGAGCAGCGAGGTGGTGACGCGGAAATCCACTTGTCCGGCGGACTTCTGGGCTGCGGCGAGGTCCTCCGCACTGAGCTTCGCGATCTCCACCAGCCGTGGCGGCGCTGGCTCGGGCTGAAGCCGTGGGTCGGCCACTGCCGTCGGTTCGGTGATCACGACCGCCTGGGAGACAGGCGGTTCGGGCTTCGGATCATCGAACATCGAGAGGTCGAGCGGCACTTCCGGCCTGGTCTCGGACATCCTGAACTCTCCACACCAGAGGGCTTCACCATACCGGAACCGGCCGCTCCGGGAATATGGAATTCCGAGATGCGCGGTTGACGGTCTGGATGATGAGGTATGACGAATTGCAACAGGGTCACAATTATGGCTGATATCCTGGGCGCGCCGCGCTGATCGAACTGGTGCCGAGTGGACGGCACCCGGCGAGCGCGCCAGAACAACGGACAGCCCGGGGAGCCCAAGAAATCGTGCGTTGTCCCACAACGGTCATGCCGAACGGAGATCCATCATGGAGCTGAACGCCGATTTCTCGAAGCGTGTTTCGGTTCACGCGGCCCACATCCCTTGGGTTCCATCGCCGATGGCAGGTGTCGACCGAAGGATGTTGGATCGGATTGGCGATGAGGTTGCCCGCGCCACCTCGATCGTCCGTTACGCGCCCGGGTCGCACTTCTCGCCACATACCCACGGCGGCGGCGAGGAATTGCTCGTGCTGGACGGCGAGTTCAGCGATGAGCACGGGGACTTTCCGGCCGGGTCGTATATCCGCAATCCGCCGACATCACGGCATACGCCGAGGTCGAGGCCGGGCTGCGTGCTGTTGGTGAAGCTTTGGCAGTTCGATCTGGCGGACCGTACCCAGGTGCGGATCCAGACCGGGGATCGGCGGTTTATTCCGGTGGCGGGCCGGGATGGCGTCACGGCGCTCGAATTGTATCGGGATCCCCATGAAAATGTCCGGCTCGAGCGCTGGGCACCGAATGGAACGACCCGCCTGGCGCCGAGCGGTGGGGTAGAATTACTGGTCGTTGAAGGCGCGTTCGAGGAGAGCGGCGAGCACTTCGAGGCGCAATCGTGGCTGCGGATACCCGCCGGTGCGACTCTTGCCGCCAGGACGGGTCCGGACGGCAGCACCGTCTGGATCAAGACCGGTCACCTGGGCCGTCCCATTACTTCACCCACAGTAACGTCCGCCTGACCGCGGGCGCACTTCGCGCCCTGCAACAACCCCACAGCCTGTTGTGCGCCGGCGGTCCGCGTTCCCGCGTTACTGAAATCGTTCGGCGTCGATATAATAACCCAGCTCTGATCCATAGTATAAATTCCCAAAAGAGACGTGCCGGCGCGGCGCTGGCTACTGCTGTTTCGGCATCGCCAGCGCGCGGAACGCAGCCAAAAGCTTTTCGCCGTCCGGGCTGCCCCACCCGCTGGCGGCGTTCCATCCCGAACCGACCGCGGGATAGCCGCCGACACCGCCGGAGCCATTATCACCGTTGGCTATGCTGCGAAAAGCTCCGCTGGGTCCTACCTGCTGGTAGAGAGGGGGATTGATGAAGCCTAGATTACGGCCAACGCCCTGATTCAGCAGTGCGACGAGGCCTGCCCAGAATGGAGCGGCCATCGAAGTGCCACCAAGCACAGTGATTGTGCCATCGATCGAAACGCGAAACCCATTTCTCGGCGCGGCACTGGCGACAACATCGGGGACGCCGCGCCCGGCAAAGCCACCTTTCCCCATCGGCACTCCAGCGTTTGACTGCCAGTTCGGCAGCGGAAAGAACCCGCTGACGCCGCCGCCCGAGGCGCCCCCACTGGCCCCGTCGTTCCAAACCGTTTCGCTGAGGATCGCGTTGCCGGTGGCAATCATGCTGGACCCGCCTACCGCCAACACGTAGGGGCTGGAAGCTGGAAAGTCGACATGCGGCTGGCCATCGGCCATCCCGTCGGCCACACCGTTGTCCCCGACGGCAACACAGATCGTGATCCCGCGCGCTGCCGCGTCCTGGAACGCCTGGTTCATTGCTGTCATGGCTGCCGCAGTCCATTGGGCCTCGGGCGATCCCCACCCAATCACCACGACCGACGGTTTGTTTGTGTCATCGTGAATTGCCATGGTGATGGCATGAAGAAAGGCGATATCCGTATTGGGGGCGAAGTAGACAACGATGTGGGCGCCTGGTGCACTGCTTCCGGCGATTTCTATGTTGCCATAGACTTCGCCATCCGGACCGTTGGGATCACCTGTCGGGTGGTTCTTACCGCCATCGACCGAAACCGCCGTTACGGTCGGCGTGGCAAGGCCAATGCCGGAGAAGTAAGCGTTCAACCTGTCGGTGTTGTATCCCCCCGCCAGCTCAATCAGGCCGATCGTCTGGCCGGCGCCGGTGAGCGCGGGAGGAAAGCCATAAATCAACGCAAGCTGCCTACCCGTGTAACCCTGGCCTTCAATGGTCGTCTGCGACGATGCTCCGCCAGAAGGCGTGGTCGGTATGGTGGACGTCGTGGTCGGCTCAGTTGAGCCGGGTTGGCCGCGGTTGATAAGCTGTGCCATCTGATAGGCCGTCTCAATAGCGGGGGTTTTCTTCTTTATGTCGTCATACATTTCGGCAATTTGTTGTCTGTATATTTCGATCTGCTGCTTGTCCGCAGTGACAGCCACCGCCTGGGCATCAACAGATGCCTTGGCGTCATGCAGCTTATCAGCCAGGTCATGTATCTTGTCGTTCATCTCGCCGACCTGATCGTACGCATGCTTGACGTCAAGGGCATAAAATGCTGCGCCGATTGTGAAGAAAATTACAATTGCGGCGCCGGCAAATTTAACAAACCGAACCAGATCGTTGTCGATTACCCAGGCGACCTTGCCAGGTCTTACAAAAACGATGGTTCCGGCCTCGCTACCGTCAGCTATCGCGTCGTCCTTGGCACCCGCTGAAGCCACCAATGATGATGCGCAGTATCGGCATTTGACTGCCTCATCGTGGACTTCCTCGCAGCAGAATGGGCACTGCTTCATCCGGCGCCTTCTGACAATCGTTGCCATTTCGTGGGCGTAATCTCTGTGGTCAGGCTGGCGGATGCTTAGTACCGGCCCATCCCTTTCGCACAAAAAACTATACCGCAACCGGGCAACGCAACAAGGCCGGGTAAACCCCGGCCTTGACGACGCGACGTACGCGGTGCTTACCGCGCCATTCCCACTGCCCCAGCCGGCACATCATAAAACGCCAGGGTCATCGCGACGCTGCTGTAATGACCCATCAGCGTGATCACGTCGGTGATGCCGACATGCCCGAGCGCCTTGACCGCCCGCTCATACAGCCCACGCGGCACCCAGCGCGCATTTGCCAGCGCCGTTGCCATCTCATAAACGACCTGCTCGCGTTCGTCGGTAAACGACGTTGGCAGGCCGGCAACGATCAATTCGACCTTGTCGGCCGGCAGCCCGACTTCCTTGCCGCGCCGCTCATGCGCCGCCGTCGGATAGGCGGAATGGAACTTGCTGGTGATGATGCAGACCGCAATCTCCCGCTCGCGTTCGGTCAGCGAGTAACGGCCGGCGTGGAAATGGCCGCCGAACGGCCCCGCGACCTTCGCCAGTTTCGGATTGTGCACCCAGATCTTGCTCGGCCCCGGCAACCCTCCACGGGTCTCGATCATGGAGCGATAGCCTTCCTGCTGCTCCGGCGTCATCTGGTCATAGGGAATCTCGGCATAGCGGCCGAAGGTGGGCGTTTCGGACATGTCTGGTTTCCTTCCGAGGCTTGATTGGCCGCGCATCCTGCGACAGCCACGGTTCGCTGTCGACGCGGCCCTGCGCGCGCCCAGGTCTCAGCAGATGCGCGGCAGTTGTTCCCCGCTCAGCATATCAAGCGCCCGCGTGCCGCCGATCATTCCATCAAGTAGGACGGCTCGGCCGGACGCCTCGACCCGACCGATGATCGCAGCGCTGGCCCCAGCTGGCCCACCGCGCAACACAGCCAAAGCCGTTTCTGCCGCGTGTTGCGGGACGAACGCCACGAAGCGGCCTTCATTCGCGACATACAATGGGTCAAGGCCAAGCAACTCGCAGGCACCGCGCACCGGCTCAGAGATCGCGATAGATGACTCATCGATACGAATAACCACACCGCCGGCCTGGGCGATCTCCACCAACGTAGTGGCCAATCCGCCGCGCGTGGGGTCGCGCAGGCAATGCAGCTCGATCCCCACGTCAATCAGCCGCATCACGGTTGCGGCGAGCGGCGCGCAGTCGCTGGCGATATCGCCCTCGAAACCAAATCCCTCGCGTGCCGCCATGACGGCGATGCCGTGACGGCCAATATCGCCACTCAGTAACACCGCGTCACCCGGCCGCACCCGGCGCGGTTCCAGTGCGACGCCGGAGCGGACGGCCCCCACGCCCGCGGTGTTGATGTAAACCCCGTCGCCTTTACCGCGCTCGACAACCTTGGTATCGCCGGTCACCAGCCGGACACCGGCGGCATCGGCAGCCTTGCGCATCGACGCCACCACCCGTTGCAATTGCGCGATCGGCAACCCCTCCTCGAGTATCAGTCCGACACTCAAATAAAGCGGCTGGGCACCACACATTGCCAGGTCGTTGACCGTGCCGTTGACAGCGAGCGAACCAATGTCACCGCCCGGAAAGAACAGCGGTCGTACCACATAGGAATCTGTGGTAAACGCCAGCCGTGCACTGCCAACTTCGAACACCGCTCCGTCATGCGCGACACCGTCCTCCGGCAATCCGAACCCTGGGCGAATCATTCGATCAATCAACCGGTGCATCAGCAAACCGCCGCCGCCATGGGCCAGCTCGATGATGTCGCCGCCTGGATCGGGGATCGGGCAAGACAACGCGAACCCGTCGGTCATACCGGCTCCTCAACTGGACGGCGATAGCGATAATAGGCGGCACAGGCTCCCTCTGACGAAACCATCGTCGCGCCGAGCGGTCGTTCCGGCGTGCAGCGTGTGCCAAATGCAGGACATTCGACCGGCTTGCGCAAGCCACGAAGCACTTCACCGGACAGGCATTCGGTTGGACGTTCCGGCGCATCGGAAACGTAACCAAATCGGCGGCAGGCATCGAAGCGCGCATAATCCGGCGCCACGCCCAAACCGCTGTTGGCAATCTCACCCATCCCACGCCAGCGCTGCGTGCGCACCGCAAACACCTGACGCATCAGGCTCTGCGCTGTGCCATTGCCCTCCCGCCGCACCATACGACGGTACGGGTTTTCCACTTCCGCGCGGCCCGCTTCAAGCTGCCTGATGCACAAATAGATCCCTTGCAGCAGGTCGATCGGTTCGAACCCGGTCACGACAATCGGCACGCCGTAGCGGCGAGCGATCGGCTCGTACTCCCAATAGCCCATAACCGTGCAAACATGGCCCGCGGCCAGGAACCCCTGCACCAGATTGTCCGGTGCGCTCAGCAAGGCCTCGATCGCCGGTGGCACCAGCACGTGCGCCACCAACAGGGAAAAGTTTCCGACCCCATCGCGTTTCGCCTGCGCCAAGGTCATCGCCGTCGCCGGTGCCGTCGTTTCGAAGCCAATCGCGAAAAACACCACCTGGCGATCCGGCGTCTCCCGCGCAATGGCCAGCGCATCGAGCGGCGAGTAGACCATCCGGACATCTGCGCCACGCGCCCTCGCCGCGAGCAGGCTGCCTTCGTGTCCCGGCACCCGCAGCATGTCGCCGAACGAGCAGAAGATGACGCCAGGTTCGCCGGCAATGGCGATCGCCGTATCGATACTCTCCGCCGGCGTTACGCAAACCGGGCATCCGGGCCCGTGCAGCAAGGTCACGCCAGGTGGCAACAACTGATCGACACCGTGGCGCACGATGGAGTGGGTCTGGCCGCCGCAAATCTCCATCAGTGTCCAGGGCCGTGTGGCAATCCGCGCGATCGCCTCCACGTAACGCCGAGCCAGTGCCGGATCGCGAAACTCATCGACGTATTTCACGCCGTTTCCTCCGGTTCCATCTCGGCAAGATAGTCGAGCGTTTGGCGTGCTGCCTCCGCATCGATGACTGCGATGGCAAAGCCGGCGTGCACCAGCACGTAGTCGCCAACCACAGCCTCCGGCGCAAAAGCGAGGTTTACGAACTTGACGATGCCACCGAATGCGACCCGGCCCTGGCGGGTCAGGTCGTCGTCACCCGTGATGCTCTGAATCTGCCCGGGAATGGCAAGACACATCAGGGTTTCTCCTCAATCAGCGGGCGGGCGGCGAAGACGGCCTGGCCGACTGCCAATCCGCCATCATTCGGCGGAATGCGTTGATGGAAATACGGCGCGAAACCGGCGGCGCACAACAGGTCAACGGTTCGTTCGGTTAGTCTCGCATTCTGGAAGCATCCTCCGGTCAACACCACGCGCCGTCGCCCAATCCGACGGGCGACGTCGACGATCGCCGCGCTCAGTCCATCGTGCAGCGCCCCGGCAAGTGGTTCCGGCGGCGCGCCCCGCTTCCGCTCCTGGATCAATTCCAGCAATGGTGGCACCCAGTCGATCATCAGCGGTCCATTGCTCTCGCGCACGACGAAGGGCGGCAGAGCAGCCGTCTCGCGGGCACGCGACGCTGCGAACTCCAATGCCATCGCGGCCTCGCCCTCGAAATCGTTCAGTTGGCAAAAACCCAGAATGGCGGCAACCGCATCAAACAGCCGGCCGGCGCTGGAGGTGAACGGCGCGTTGACACCGCGGCGCAGCATCGTTGCCAGCACGCCACGTTCTTGTGCGGTGAAAGCGGCGACCGGGCTGAGCTCCGTGTTGGCAAGTTCGTCGTCACCATAAATTTCGTGCAGCAGTCCGAGTGCGGCACGGCGTGGCTCACGCACCGCCGCCTCGCCGCCGGGCAACCGGAACGGCCGCAGATGAGCGATCCGCCGGAAGCGTTCGGCATCGACGGTCAGGAACTCGCCTCCCCAGATCGTTCCGTCACCACCGTCGCCGGTACCATCCCAGGCAACGCCAAGGACCGGCCCGTCCAATCCATTGTCCACCATGCAGGCCAGGATGTGTGCGAGGTGATGCGGCACGCGCGCGACCGGCAGACCCGACGCCATTGCAACGCTGGTGCTGTGATAGTCGGGATGGGTGTCGCAAGCGACGACCGCCGGGGCGATGCCGTGCAAAGCGGGCAGTTCCTCAGCCATGCAGGAGAAGACGTCGCGGGTACGGGCGGCGGCCAGGTCGCCAATATGTGGGCCGAGGAACAAATGTCCGGCAAAACCCGTCGCCACTGCGTTCTTCTGTTGCCCGCCCAGAGCGAGAACCGAGCTGGCCACTGCCTCATAAGCGATCGGCATCGGCGCATAACCGCGGGAACGGCGTAGTATGACGGGTTGCCCGGCCATGACACGCACCACCGAGTCATCCACCGGCCGGCGGATCGAGCGGCCGTGCACCAGATAACAATCGGCGATCCCGCTCAACCGATCGAGCGCCTCGGTTTCATCTGCAACGATCGGTTCGTCGCCGAGATTGCCGCTGGTCGCAACGATTGGACAGTTCAGTTCCTTCAACAACAAATGATGCAGTGGTGTATAGGGCAGCATGATGCCGAGGGCGGGACTGTCCGGCGCAGCGGAAGCAGCAAGCCCAGGATTATAAGAACGCGCGCGCAACAGGACGATCGGGGCTTCGGGCGAGAGCAGCAGGCGGCGCTCAATTTCGCCGACATGCGCCATTCCGAGCGCCGCTTCGAGCGACGGCAACATCAGCGCGAACGGCTTGCTCGGGCGCCGCTTCCTCTGGCGCAGGCGGCGCACGGCGGCTTCGTTGCCGGCGTCCACCAGAAGCTGGAAGCCACCCAGTCCCTTCAGGGCAACGATTTGGCCGCGCCGCACTGCGTCAGCCGCGTCCTGCAAGGCCGCCTGCGCTGTCGCCGTTACCGTGCCACTGTCGTTCCACAAAGCGAGGCGCGGACCGCAATCTGGGCAGGCAATCGGCTCTGCATGAAATCGCCGGCAATACGGATCGTTGTACTCTGCCTGGCATGCGGCACAGAGCGGAAAGTGCCGCATCGTGGTCCGCGCACGATCGTAAGGCAGCGCCTCGATAATGCTGTAGCGCGGGCCGCAGTGCATGCAACTGGTGAACACATAGCCATACCGACGGTCGGCGGGATCCAGAATTTCCCGCAAACAGTCCGAGCAGGTTGCGAGGTCAGCCATCACCACCGCCGCGCCGGCACTCGCGTGAGTGCTCGGTGCGACAACAAAGCGGCTGTCACCGCGCGGGCTGATCTGGGCTCTGTTGCACTTGAAGACGACGGCGCGCGGCGGCATTTCCTTGTCGAGCCGGGTCAGGAAACGCTCGAGCGCTGGCGGTGCGCCTTCGACCTCGATCGACACGCCATCGCCGGTGTTGCGCACGAAACCGCCCAGTCGTTCGGTGCTGGCAAGGCGGTGGATGAAGGGGCGAAATCCGACACCCTGGATCGCGCCGGTCAGATCCAGCCGAACGCGGGTTACCCGTTCGGCACCTGCCCCGATCGTCTGGACAAGGTTCATGCGGACTCAGACCTCCAGTTCAACGGATCGCAGCACAATGGATTGCGCATCGGGCGCGGCGGGATCGTCGGACACCTCAATTGTCAGGGCAGCGCCCTCGGCGACGGTACCGCGGACCTCGGTGTCGAAGTGTTCGCGGAAATGGTCCGCCGACATCTGGCTGAGCGCACCCAGCCAGACGGTCGCACCGGAGACCCGTTCGGCACCAGCATCACGCGCCGCCGCCTCCAGACGGTGCACGAGGTTATGAATGATTCCTGTCTCATGCATGATCCGCTTCTCCCGCCAGTTGCTGTCCCATGCATCGAAGTTCGGCGGCGACACGCCTGGCGACCTCACCGGTGACGGCGGCGACCTGGGGGCTGATCGGCGCACCTGGATCAAAGTTGGCGCCTTCAACTGCAAAAGCGATGACCTGGGCCGGCAGCAGATCGAGCGCGTCAGCCAGACCTACAGCTTCCGCCACGCCAAACCCGTGTGTCGAGGACAGCGAGAGTTCCGGCGGCAATGCATCGCGCAGCAGATCGATGCGGTGGATGCTCCCCGGAGTGCCGCCAGGTGCTGCCGCATCCACCAGGATAACGGCATCACGGCCTTCCCAGTCGTCGATCAGCGCGAGCGCGTCGCCAGACCGTTCCAAAATGGCAACGTCAGACGACACTCGCCCGAGCAGTTGTCGCACCACCAATGGACCGATGCCGTCATCGCCTCGGTCGGGATTGCCGACGCCGATGACCAGGACCCGTGCTGCTGCCGCCGGCGTCATGACCGTTGAACCGAAAGTTTGAGGAAATGACACGAGCATGAAATGCAGGGATCGTAATTGCGGATGGTCTGCTCGCAGCGGTCACGCAACGCATCGTCCGAGAGTTCCAGCGACTGGTTCGCCACCTCGCACAAATCTTCCTCGATGCACGCCTGGTTTTGTGACGTTGGCGCCGCGATGCGAGCGGTGACGATACTGCCGTCGCCAGCGATCTCGTAACGGTGATACAGGATGCCGCGCGGTGCCTCGGTGCAGCCGTGACCCACCCCGGCACGCGGTTCGCACTTCACACTCGGTTCGTCGGGCGCCTCATAAGCAGCGATGATGCGCAGCGCCTCGTCGCAGGCGTAGACCAGCTCAAGACCGCGCACGATGATGCTTTTGAACGGATTGCGGCAGACCGGCCCAAGTCCGACCTCACGGGCCAGTGACTGAACGTCGGCAGGCAGTCGATCAAAATTCAGGTTATAGCGCGCCAGCGGCCCAACCAGATAACTGCCTCGCCGTTTCAGCACCGATTGCAACGCCGTCGAGTGCGCGACGTGACGTTCCTCGAACTCGCTGTCGTAATCGTCGACCGCGATGTCGAGCCCGTGGTTCGAGACGACGCGACCTTCGTTGATCGGATACTCGCCGGGATGGCACAGCGAGACGAATTCGTAGTCGCGCTCGTAGTCGGGGAATGGGAACGTCGCCACCCACCGCACCGTCGCGATGGCCAGGTCGCGCGCGTGTTTCAACTGTTCCTCGACCGGCGCGAACTCCATGCGTCGTGGCACGCGGTAGAAACCGCCGACGCGCACATTCACCGGATGGATTTCACGTCCGCCGATGACGCGCATCAGTTCGTTGCCGATCTTCTTCAACGCGAGGCCACCGCGCACCGCGTCGCCATGCTTCGCCGCCATTTGGATGCCGTCCTGGAAGCCAAGAAAGTCCGGAGCGTGCAGCATGACCACGTGCAACGCATGGCTCTCGATCCATTCGCCGCAATACAGCAGCCGGCGCAATTCCCGAAGTTGACCATCGACCGTGACGCCAAGCGCCTGCTCCATTGCATGCACGGAGCTCATTTGATAGGCGACAGGACAAATGCCGCAGATCCGGGCGGTGATATCCGGTGCCTCGGCAAAGCCGCGGCCGCGCAACAGCGCTTCAAACAATCGCGGTGGTTCGAAAATCTTCAGTTTCGCCGAGGTCGCGCGCCCATCCTTGATGGTCAGATCGAGCGCACCCTCGCCCTCAACGCGGGCGATATAGTCGACACGAATCGTTTTAGTCGCCATGCGCATCGCTCTCCTGGCGGAACGGCTCCGCGGCGGCGTTAAAGGTGCGGAACACGCGGTGCAGATCGCGCGGCGTCGCCCCCAGCTTCAACCATTCTTCGGCGAGCGCAGCAGTATTCGGCCGCTCCCTCGGTCCGAAACAGCCGTAACAACCGCGATTGAACGCCGGACAGATCGCACCGCAGCCTGCATGCGTGACCGGACCTAGACACGGTGTCCCCATCACCATGACGCAAGTGTTACCGCGTAACTTGCACTCGATACAGACGCTGTGGTTGCCGATTTGCGGCTTACGTCCGGCGAGGAAGGCAGAAATCACTTCCAGCAATTGCGCTTTGTCGATCGGGCAGCCGTTCAATTCAAAGTCCACCTTCACGTGCGCCGAAATTGGCGTCGAGGTGGCCAGTGTCTTGATATATTGCGGCGACGCGTAGACGGCGGCGACGAAGTCGTTGATATCGGCAAAGTTCCGCAACGCCTGGATGCCGCCGGCAGTGGCGCAGGCCCCGATCGTTACCAGGAATTTCGATTGCCTGCGTATTTTGTGAATGCGTTCCGCGTCGTGTGCGGTGGTGATCGAACCCTCGACCAGCGACAGGTCGTAAGGCCCTTTCGCCATTACGCTGGAGGCTTCCGGGAAATAGGCGATCTCCACCGCATCGGCCACCGCAAGCAGTTCGTCCTCACAATCGAGCAGCGAAAGCTGACAGCCGTCGCAGGAGGCGAACTTCCAAACCGCCAGACGCGGCCGCCGAGTTTCGGCCATCTCAGATCTCCCGTACGGTCATGATGTCGGCGATCCGGTCGTAACGCATGACCGGTCCATCCTTGCACACGAAATCCGGCCCGAACTGGCAATGACCGCACAGGCCGATGGCACATTTCATATTGCGTTCCATCGACAAATAAATCCGCTCCGACCCGACGCCTGCGGCACTCAAGGCGTTGGCGGTGAAACGCATCATCACTTCCGGGCCGCACACCATTCCGACAGAACTGTGCGGGTCGAATCCCGCCCGCGCGATCAATCTTGGCACTACGCCAACATCGCCTCGCCAGTCCGCATCGGCACGATCGACGGTCACCAGGACCTCCAGGTCGAGACGGCGGCGCCAACGCTCCACTTCGTGACGAAACAGGATGTCAGACGGACTTCGCGTTCCGTACAAGATCACCACACGTCCGTACTGCTCCCGCCTTGCCAGCACGTGGTAAATTGCTGGCCGGAGCGGCGCCAGGCCAAGTCCACCGGCCACGAACACCACGTCGTTGCCCTCAGCAGCCTCGACCGGCCATGGCGTGCCATACGGTCCGCGCAAGCCCAGTGTCGCTCCGGCGCCAAGCCTGGCAATCGCCCCGCTGACCACCCCAACGTCGCGCACGGTGTGCACGTAGCTACCGCTTGCCGCCGGATCGCCGCTGACGCTGATGGCGACCTCGCCGATGCCGAACACGTAGAGCATATTGAACTGGCCAGGTTGGTAATCCGGCCGCTCACCGGTGACCGGGGCAAGTTCCAGGGTCGTAATGTCGTGGGTCTCACGGCGCACCCGGCCGACGCGATATGGCACGGGGACAAACGGGTCGGCCAATTCCGTCACTTGCGGCCTTTCCCGTAGACGTCGAGGATCTGCATCCGCGTGTCGTCAAGCCGGCCGACGATAATCGGCACGATACGCTTCATCATTTCGTAGCCGAGACGCGGGTCGGCCTCACATTTATCGCGCAGACATCTGGCATCGATGCCGATCGCACGGGTGAGTTCCACCGCGCGAGCATCGAACCGCCAGCGATAAGGCGGCACCAACCAGGAGGTGCCGACGATGTCGCCTTCGCCCTCGGTGGAAAACACGATCGGCGTTTGGCCAGGAGGGAGGATTTCGAGAGCGACCTTGCCGTGACGAATCAGGAAGAATTCGTTGGCGGGATCGCCCTCGTGCGCCAGATACTGACCAGGATTGAAGCGGTGATTGCGCGCGCAGCCGGACACTACCGGGCCTAGTTCCTCTTCGAACCCGGCGAAGAACGCATGCGCCAGGACGATACGTTCAAGCCCCTCCATGATCGGCCTCCTGCGGCAACGTCGACGTGGCCCGAATGGCGGCCGCCTCGACCGTGATGTCGATGCCGACCGGGCACCATGTCATGCAGCGGCCACACCCGACACAGCCCGAGGTGCCGAACTGATCGATCCAGCTCGCGAGTTTGTGGGTGATCCATTGACGATAGCGCGACTTTGTCTCGGGCCGCACGCTGCCACCGTGAATGTAGGAGTAGTCTGCCGTGAAACATGAATCCCAACGGCGGACTCGCTCGGCTGTCTGGCCGGTAAGGTCGGTGTGGTCTTCGACCGTGGTACAAAAACAGGTCGGGCAAACCATGGTGCAGTTGGCGCAGGCGAGGCAGCGGTCGGCGACGTCGTCCCATCTTGGATGAGTCGGATTGCTTTGCAACAACTGCTTCAGCCCATCGGTATCCAGCTTGCGGCCCATGGAACCTGCGGTTCGCGCCACAACGGCGGCGGCCGCGGCCAGATCTTCGGACGCGGCGGCATCGTGCGGCAGTTCGGACAGCAACCTGGCACCGGCAGCGCTCCCGGTCTCGATCAGAAAGCGATGCCCGTTGCCGTCAATTAGTTCGGTCAATGCGAGATCGTAACCGGCGTCGACCTTCGGTCCGGTGTTCGTTGACACGCAGAAGCATGTGCCACCCGCCTGGCCGCAATTCACCGCGACGATGAAATTATCCCGGCGTCGCCGTTGATAGTCCGTATCGATATACGGACCCTGGACAAACACCTTATCCTGTATGGCGATCGCGTGAATTTCGCAGGCGCGGACGCCGAGGAAGGCAAATTTTGGCGTCACATCCTCGGCCGCGACGACAGTGAACCCGTCCGCGGTGCGTTGCGCTTGCCACATCCGTTGGACTGGCTGCTGCAGGAAGCGACGCCAGGACTGTGGGCCGACGGCATAGCCAAATAGTGCGTTGTCGGAGCGCCGTTCCAGACGATATCGGCCGGCGTCCTGCTGGTCGGTCCATCCGGTGGGGAGATCGGCCAGCCTCGCGACCTCATCATACACAATGGCGCCATCGCGAACGGTGGGGCCGAGGACCTGATAACCTAGCCTCGCCAACGCCTCGATGAGCGTACGCAGGCCGTCGAGCGAGAGAATGGCTTGTTTCCCCATGGGTGGATCAACCTCCGTCATACAAATCTCCGTTGGTGACCGCCCTTTGTGAGACTACATCCTACGGTTGTGGAATTGCCATCATTTTCTCTGCGGCCGAGTAGGACAGAAGGATCTTGTCACGGGTTACGAGTATGTGCCCGGATGGAACCCACCGGTCGATTACCTGACGAAACCATGCGCACACGGGAGCGTCAGAATAAGCCGACAAGCGGATGGCGCTGTCTTGCCGCGATGGTCCGGCTGGATGACTTATCGGGCATCATGGTGGTTCCGACAGACCGGTCAAGCTGCCCCCTGGCGGCTGTGCCGCCACAGCTTTATTCCGGCCTCTGTTCGTCAGACCTGGGCGAGATCCAACCCAGGATCTCGGGTTGGGTGTCGTAGCGTATTGCGTCCTCCGGAATGACGACCCACTTCTGCGCGCTGCGCGTCCAAAAGTGGACTGTCGGAACCAGCCATGACGTATCGTCCAGCGTGCCGGGCTTTACATTCCGGTTGGGATACGACGTCCCGCCGGGCATGTGGTAAAGCCTCGTGCCGCAATCTCGACAGAACCAACACTCCATCGTCTTTGTCTGGCCGGTAGCGCGAGCAAACATCTCTGGCACACCCCGTGTGAGGTGGAAATGCTCTTGCGGAATAACCGCTGCCATGGCGAAGGCGGAGCCGGATTGCCTCTGACATTCGGTGCAATGACAGGCATAAACGACTTCCGGCGGGCCGGTAATCTCGTAACGAACCGCGCCGCACTGACATCCTCCGGTTTGTGGAAAACTCATGGACTGGTGTCCTTGACGTTGCATGGCACGTCACGAAGTTGGCCGCCAAACATCGGGCAAGGTCAATCCGAGATACGGCAGATGGCTGAGGCGGGAACATGATCGGGTCGGTTCCCACAATCGCCTGATTACAAGTGCGCCCGCCCAAGAAGGGGAAGCGCCGCACCGCATCGCCGGTCCGTCACGCTCGGCAGCACCGCGCAAATGCAAGACGCCGCAGCAAGGTTGGGCTCCCTCACCGCGGCGCCTGTATACCGCATCATTGCAACGGCACGGAAATGAATTAACTCTTGCCCAATGCGTCCAGTGCCAGATTGAGTTCCAGCACGTTGACATGCGGTTCACCGATCAGGCCAAGAAACCGCCCGTCGATGTGGGCTTCTACCAACTGCCGCACCACGTCTTGCGACAGACCACGGGCCTTGGCGACACGCGGCACCTGGAACAGCGCCCCAGCCGGGGTGATATCAGGGTCGAGGCCGCTCGCCGAGGTGGTCACCAGATCGGCCGGCACCGGCACGCCCGGGTTTTCCGCCTGCAGCTTTGCCGCATCGTCTTTCACGCGATCAACCAGCGCCTTCGACGTTGGGCCGAGGTTGGAGCCCGACGAGTTCGACGCATTATACGGTGCCGGAATGGTCTTGGTCGGGTCTTTCGGATCAACGTCCGTGGTCGCCGAGGGACGGCCATGGAAATACTTCTCGCTGGTGAAGTTCTGCCCGATCAACGAGGAGCCGATCACCTTGCCGTCCCGCTCGATCAGGCTGCCATTCGCCTGATGGTGGAACAACACCTGGGCGATACCGGTCATGCCCAGAGGATAAGCGAGGCCGGTTATGACGGTCATGCCGACAATCATAACTATGGCGGGACGGATGTGTTGCAGCATGGGAGTGGGTCCTTCGCGTTCCCCGACCCGGTGGGCGACAGCCCGCCCAGGCCGGGAACAAGTTTAAGCAAGGCCTATGGAGGTGACGAGCATGTCGATCAGCTTAATGCCAACGAATGGTGCGATGATGCCGCCAAGGCCATAGATCAACAGGTTGCGGCGAAGCAGCGCGGCGGCGCCGATCGGCCGGTAGGCAATACCCCGCAGCGCCAGCGGGATCAGTGCCACGATGATCAGCGCGTTGAAGATGATCGCCGACAGGATGGCACTTTGCGGATTGGCGAGATGCATCACGTTCAGCGCCTGCAGTTGCGGATAGAACACGATGAACATCGCCGGGATCATGGCGAAATACTTCGCCACGTCGTTGGCAATGGAGAACGTGGTCAACGCACCGCGAGTCATCAAGAGCTGCTTGCCGATTTCGACAATTTCGATCAGCTTCGTCGGATCGCTGTCGAGATCGACCATGTTGCCGGCCTCGCGCGCCGCCATGGTGCCGGTATTCATCGCCACGCCGACATCCGCCTGCGCCAGAGCCGGCGCATCGTTGGTGCCATCGCCGCACATCGCGACCAGCTTACCCTGCGCCTGCTCCTCGCGGATCAGTTTCAGTTTCATCTCCGGTGTCGCCTGGGCGAGGAAATCGTCCACCCCGGCCTCGGCTGCGATTGCCGCCGCGGTCAGCGGATTGTCGCCGGTAATCATGACGGTGCGAATGCCCATCCGGCGCAGTTCGGAGAAGCGCTCGCGAATACCGCCCTTGACGATGTCCTTGAGGTAAATGACGCCGAGCAAACGCCCGTCCTTCGCCACGGCCAGCGGCGTGCCGCCGGCCTTGGCGATCTCATCTGCCTTGGCGGTCAGTTCCCGCATCTGAGTGTCGTTCACCGTCGGCCGCACGGCCGTGGCGACCCCGCCACCCTTCGTTGCCCCGTTCTGGATGTCGCGCACCCAACCCAGTACCGCATCGACCGCGCCCTTACGGATCGACGAACCCTCGAAGTCGATACCCGACAGCCGTGTCTGCGCCGAGAATTTGAGGAAATGCGCGCCCATCGGTGCCATCTCGCGGCCGCGGATGCCGTATTTCTCCTTCGCCAGCACAACGATTGAGCGGCCCTCCGGCGTTTCATCCGGCAACGAGGAAAGCTGCGCCGCATCCGCCAGTTCGTCCGGGCTGACACCGTTCAACGGGAAGAAGTCGGTGGCCTGCCGATTGCCAAGCGTGATCGTGCCGGTCTTGTCCAACAACAGCGTGTCAACGTCGCCCGCCGCTTCCACCGCCCGGCCGGACATGGCCATCACGTTGAAGCGGATCAGCCGGTCCATACCCGCGATGCCAATCGCCGACAGCAGCGCGCCAATGGTGGTCGGGATCAGCGCCACGAACAGCGCAACCAGGATGATGACGGACAGCGAACCACCGGCGTAAGCGGCGAAGCTGGGGATGGTGACCACCGCGAAGACAAAGATGATGGTCAGTCCGGCGAGCAAGATGTTCAGCGCGATCTCGTTCGGCGTCTTCTGCCGCTCCGCCCCCTCGACCAGCGCGATCATCCGGTCGAGGAACGTCGAACCCTGGGCCGCAGTGATCCGCACCTTGATCCAGTCGGACAGCACCCGCGTGCCGCCAGTGACGGCCGAGCGGTCGCCACCGGATTCACGGATCACCGGGGCGGATTCACCGGTTATGGCCGACTCGTCGACCGAGGCAATGCCCTCGATCACATCGCCATCGCTCGGGATCAGGTCGCCGATCTCGACCAGGACGATGTCGCCCTGTTTGAGGTCCGGCGCTGCCACCTCCTGATACTGCGTGGCATTGATGGCTGGCAGACGCTTGGCGATGGTTTCGGTGCGGGCCTTGCGCAGGGTTGCCGCCTGCGCCTTGCCACGGCCTTCGGCGACCGCCTCGGCGAGGTTGGCGCACAACACGGTAATCCACAGCCAGAGGATGATCTGGAAGGTGAAGCCGAGATGTTCCCCATGCGTGATAAGATCCCGCACGAAAATCACCGTGGTGAGCGCCGCGACAACCTCGACGACGAACATCACCGGATTGCGGATCATCAACCGCGGATCAAGCTTCGCGAATGATTGCCCGATCGCGGGGAAGAGGATGGCGGGGTCCAGCAACGTCGACTGGGCATTCCGCCGGCTGGTTTTGCTGTCCATGTTAGCTGCCTGTGTCATACAAAGTGCCCGCGTGCATCGCCAATTGCTCGACGACGGGTCCGAGAGCGAGTGAGGGGAGGAAGATCAAACCGCCGGTGATGGCAATTACGCCGACCACGAGGCCGACAAAGAGGCCGCCATCGGTTGGGAATGTGCCAGCGGACTGCGGAACGATCTTCTTGCGCACCAACGATCCGGCGATTGCCAGCATCGGGATGATCATCATGAAGCGGCCGATAAGCATCGCGAGGCCCAGTGTGGCGTTCCAGAACGGCACGTTGGCGGACAGCCCCGCGAAGGCGCTGCCGTTGTTGCCGGTAGCGGAGACGTAGGCATACAGCGCCTCGCTGAAGCCATGCGGGCCGGCGTTGGCCAGCGCGCCGGTGCCAGCCGGCAGCACGACCGCCAGAGCGGTGAAGCCCAGCATCGACATCGGCAGGATCAGGATGCCCAGGATGGCCATCTTGACCTCTTTGGCTTCCAGTTTCTTGCCCAGGTATTCCGGCGTGCGACCGACCATCAACCCGGCAACGAACACCGCGATGATAACGAACAGCAACATGCCGTAGAGGCCGGAGCCGACACCGCCGAAGATGATCTCACCCAACATGATGTTGACCATCGGCACCATGCCGGCGATCGGCAGCAAGCTGTCATGCATGTTGTTGACGGCGCCGCAGGACGCATCGGTGGTGATGGTGGTGAACAGCGCCGAGTCGGCGATGCCAAACCGTACTTCTTTGCCCTCCATATTGCCGCCCGGCTGCAGGGCGGACGCTGCCTGATCAACATGCAGCGCGGCGAACGCCGGGTTGCCCGCGGATTCCGCCGTGTACGCAGTTGTCACACCGACCAGGAACAGCACGCTCATCACCGCGAAGATCGCCCAGCCCTGACGTTGGCTGCCGACCATGCGGCCGAACACGTTGGTCAAGCCTGCGCCCAGCGAGAAGATCAGCAGGATCTGGATCAGGTTGGTGATGGCGCTCGGATTCTCGTACGGATGCGCCGAGTTGGCGTTGAAGAACCCGCCACCGTTGGTGCCCATCATCTTGATCACCTCCTGCGAGGCCACCGGCCCCTGGGCGATGATCTGTTTGGCGCCTTCAATCGTCGTGACTTCGGTGTAGGCGTTCAGATTTTCGGGCATGCCCAGAGCGACGAACACCAGGCCGACAACGATCGCTGCCGGCAGCAAGATGTACAGCGTACAACGGGTCATATCGACCCAGAAATTACCGATCGTGTTCGCGGAACGCCGGGCGAACCCACGGATCAGCGCAATCGCCAGCGCAATGCCGGTGGCGGCGGACACGAAGTTGTGCACCGTCAGACCGGCCATCTGCACCAAATAGCTGTACGTGGTTTCGGGCGTA
>Ga0187867_10000199_pt1 | contig 53361 bp, 51 predicted proteins | sample June2016WEW_13_1_FD_132976 | JGI IMG/M metagenome (GOLD analysis project Ga0187867, IMG submission 132976) | Peatland microbial communities from SPRUCE experiment site at the Marcell Experimental Forest, Minnesota, USA - June2016WEW_13_10 | ecosystem: Environmental > Terrestrial > Soil >...
CGCCGGACCTTCTGACCGGCGGCTTTCCAACCGGGCGGGCAGGAAACTGCCCGCCCGGATGCCGTTTTGGATCGTTACAGAACGTGCCGGGCACGGTGCAACGTCAGCGCGAGCGGCGGTTGTGCGCCGTCAACCCAATAGCGTCCTCAACAGAATTGTTATGGGTGTGCCGCGAACGCCCGTTTGCTGACCGTGCTCCGATGTGCCGGACGGCAAGGTCAAGAAAGGGCCGGGTCACTGGGCAGCGAACGCGGCGGTTGCGTCGTGTGGCAGGCTTTGCTAGCGTTTGCTAGCGAAACAATTCCGGGAAGCCGCATGGCCAGCCTGTTGATCAGAGATGTCGACGCCGTACTTCACATGCGCCTCAAGGCCAGCGCAGCGGCGCATCGGAGGTCGCTTGAGGAGGAAGCCCGCGAGCTGCTGCGGACCGCTGTCGCCCGCCAGGAGGTGCCTGCCAGAGAAAGCCTGGTTACTCTTGCGAAGCGACTGTTCGGTCCTGAATACGGGGTCGACCTCGACATTCCGTCGCGCGGAGCAGCCCCTGAAAGCGTCCCACCAATCTTTTCCGGTACGGACGATACTCCTGCCTGAAGGTCATGATCCTCCTCGATACCAATGTCATCTCGGAGCTGGTGAAGGTGGGGCCCGACGCAGCCGTTGCTGCTTACCTTGACAGTATCGCACCGGATACGGTGTTTACGGCAGCGGTCTGCGAGGCGGAAATTCGTTACGGCATTGCGCGCATGCCGGTCGGCCGCAGGCGCGAGGAACTGATCGCTCGGATCGACACATTCTTCGAGATCGGATTTCGCGACCAGGTTTTGCGCTTCGACCGCTCATGCGCGGCGCTCTACGGTGAAATTCGTCATGCCCGCGAGTCCGTAGGCAAACCGATTACCATAGAGGAAGCAATGATCGCCGCGACTGCCCGGGCCTATGGCGTCGCGGCAATTGTAACCCGCAACACCAGGGACTTTGTGGACTGCGGCGTGGAACTGATCGATCCATGGGCCATGAGTTGAACCTGCGTACCCGCCGTGGCGCGATCTTGGGGCCCCGGCGTCCAACCTTGCGCGACCACGGCAGGCGCCGTTATGACAATCCTCCCGCGATGACCCGGTGACCGATCCCAACGGAAACGTCCGCTGGCGGCCCGGGAACCACCGCTCAGGCCCCGTACCGGACAGTGTGTGTGCTCGAAACCCCTGCCTCCGATCACGCGGTGTATAAGCCGCGCATCCTGGCCATCGCCAACCAGAAGGGGGGCGTGGGCAAGACCACCACGGCGGTCAACCTGACGGCTGCGCTTGCCGCCGCGGACGTGCCGGTGCTGCTGATCGACCTCGATCCCCAGGGCAATGCCTCCACCGGATTTGGCGTCGCTGTGCAGGATCGCGGCGCCGGCAGTTTTCAACTCGTCGACGGCGGCGTGCCGGAGCCACTCGACACCTACCGCACGCCTTACGCCAATTTGTGGCTGATCCCGTCCGGCGCCGACCTCGTTGGCGCCGAGGTCGAACTCGCCGGCAAGCCGCGGCGCGAGTACCAGTTGCGCGACGCTCTGACGACCTGGCGGGAGGCCTCGCCGTTCCGCTACATTCTGATCGATTGCCCGCCCAGTTTGGGGCTATTGACGTTGAATGCGCTGGTGGCGGCGGATGCGGTGCTGGTGCCGTTGCAGTGCGAGTTCTATGCGCTGGAGGGCATCAGCGGTCTCACCCGCACCATCGAAATGGTGCGGCGGCGGCTCAATCCGGCGCTGGCGCTGTGCGGCGTGGTGCTGACCATGTATGATAAGCGGAACAACCTATCGGATTTGGTTGCCGCCGATGCGCGGGGGTTCTTTGGCGAGTGGGTGTATGAAACGGTGATTCCTCGTAATGTTCGGCTGTCGGAAGCACCGAGCCACGGCGTGCCGGTGATGCAATACGACCCGAAGTCGGCAGGCGCGCTGGCCTACGCGCAACTGGCCGAGGAGTTGGTGCGGCGCGACAGTGCGGCAAAACGCAAAGCTGTAGTGGCGGCGCGATGAACGCCAAGGCAACGCCGCCGAGGCTTGGCCGCGGCCTTGCCGCCTTGTTCGGCGAAACGCCGACCCGAACCGGCACCGAGTCTGCGAGCGAGGATATCAGGCGGTTGCCGATCGATCTGCTCGATCCCAATCCGTTCCAGCCGCGCATGAATTTCGACGAGGAGATGTTACAGGACCTCGCCGAATCCATTCGCACCCAGGGCGTCTTGCAGCCGATCCTGGTGCGGCCGCATCCGGAGGTTGCAGCGCGCTATCAGATCATCGCCGGCGAGCGGCGGTGGCGGGCCGCCGGCATCTCCGGGCTGCACGAAATTCCGGTGATCTGCCGCGAACTGAGCGATGTGGAATCTGCCGCCGCCGCGTTGATCGAGAACCTGCAGCGGGAAAACCTCAATCCGATCGAAGAGGCCGAGGGCTATCAGCGGTTGATCCAGAACTTCGGCCTGACCCACGAGGCGCTTGGCACCGCGGTCAGCAAGTCGCGTGCGCATGTGGGCAATATCGTGCGGTTGCTGACTTTGCCTGAGTCGGTGCGCGATGAGGTGCGCAAGGGTTCGCTGTCGCTTGGCCATGCCAGGGCGATGCTGACCTTGCCCGATCCGGCGCGGATTGTGCCGGAGGTGGTGAAGAAGGGCCTCTCGGTGCGGCAAACCGAGCGGCTGGTGCACCGATTGCAAACCGCGAAGACGGCGGGCAAAACCGCCGCGCCGGCACCCGACAACACGCATGTCGAACGCGATCTGGCGGCGCAAATCGGCTATCGGGTGAAAGTCTCGGCGTCGCCGCGCGGGGATGGGTCGTTGACGATCTGGTTCAATGATTTGTTTCAACTGGACGATCTGATTACCCGGCTGACCGCGGTCAACGGGGTTCGTTCGACGGAAGAGGATTGATTCCGCCGCTCCCTCCATCATCGCTTCGCCCACGACCGGCAAGAATGAGCCCGAAGATGACGACGAGCGGGATTGACGCCCCGCCTCCCACCCCCTCGAAAGCCGCAACGCATTGCGGCATGATCGCCACATGGATCAGATCACGGCCCGCCTTGACCCGGCAAAATTTCGCGACCCATTTACCACCGCCACTGGCGAAACCCGCGCTCAGGTGGCGTTACGGGCGCTCGATACCCTGTGGTTCAACACCGGCACGCTGTGCAACCTGACCTGTGCCAACTGTTACATCGAGTCGTCGCCGCGCAACGACAGGCTGGACTGGCTTGGGCTGGCCGACGTCCGCGACTACCTGGACGAAATTGCGTGCGAGAACCTGGCAACCAGGTTGATCGGTTTCACCGGCGGCGAGCCGTTCATGAACCGCGATATTTTCGAAATGCTGGAACTGACATTGTCGCGCAGCCTGCACGCTCTGGTGCTGACCAACGCCATGCAGCCGATGCGCAGGCTTCGTCCGAAATTACTGGTTCTACGGGATCGTTATCCGGGCCGGCTGACGATCAGGGTCTCGCTGGATCATTACACCCAGCCCATCCACGAAGCCGAGCGTGGCCGCCGCTCCTGGGCTCCCACCATCGATGGTCTGGTCTGGCTGGCGCACAACGGGTTTACCCTCGACGTCGCCGGACGCCGCTTTACTGCCGAGACCGAACACGAGCTGCGCACGGGCTATGCGCGGTTGTTTGCGGACCTGGGCATTGCGGTCGACGCGCACGACCCGGTGCGGCTGATGCTGTTCCCGGAAATGGATCCCGGTCGCGACGTGCCGGAAATTACCACCGCTTGCTGGGGCATTTTGCACAAGTCGCCGGATGACGTGATGTGCGCCTCGGCACGCATGGTGGTGAAGCGCAAGGGTGCCGTCGCACCCACGGTGCTGGCCTGCACGCTGATCCCTTACGATCCGCGTTTCGAACTCGGCCGCACATTGAAGGAGGCATCGGGCGCGGTGGCATTGAACCATCCGTATTGCGCATCGTTCTGTGTATTGGGCGGTGCGGCCTGCAGCCGCTGAACGCACGCCGCACGTAACACCGGCGCATCAAGACAGCGTTCCAGCCCAGTACTGAACCGTGCCGCCCCATCGGGATTGAGATGGGCAAACCCGTCACCGAACCATGCATCCGGCCAGTGCGGCATGACGTCCCCGACAACCCGGAACCCGGGGTAACGCGTCTCATATCCGGCGAGCCATCCCCGGAATGCCGCAGCCACTCCAGGCACCGTGGCGCGCGCCGTGGCGTCGTTCATCGGCACCGCGATGAACACCGCCGGAATGCCATGCGAAGCCAATTGTTGCAAAATGCGATTGAAGTACCATTCCAGGACCGGCAGTGGCCGGAATGCAAGCAGGTGTCCGTCGGCCGCGACGGTATCCGAGCCGGCGGCAGTGCCGAAAAAATATTGCCCGCGTGCAGCGAGCGTTGCGGCAAGCGTCGCCCGGTTGTGCGGCCAGCGCAGCAGCACGCCGCCCTTCGCCAGGCTGGTGAAATACAGCGAGGGGAACCGCACCCGGTACATCGCATCGCGCAGCCATGACGGCAATCCGTCGGTATGGCGCAACTCATAAATCGACACATCACCGAGACGGTGCGACACTTCACGCAACGTGGCGATCTCCTGCGCATCCACGAAGCCGAAACGAGCCGTTCTTTCCCAGAACAGATCCGGCCGCGTGAAGTGCACCGCGTCGAACGACACAATCACCTGGCGCGGCAGAACCTTGCATTGCAGCGCACGGTCGAGTGCTGCGAGTGCCTCGATTGGCTCGCCGCCGCCGACGGCGAGGTTGGTGGCCCGAACCCGCCAGCCTGCCGGCATCATCGCGGTGGCGGCACGGGAATCCCCAAGGATCAGCATGTCGCCAAGGTCGCAACTCGCCAGCAGCAGCTGTTTGGCGCGCCAGGACGGGTATTCCGGATCGAGGAACGCCATTGGCATGGCCGCGATCCACAGCCAGGTCAGACCAAACAGCACGATGGAGCAACCGCCCACCAACGCCAGGAAATCCCTGGGCGACATTGTGCGATGCAGCCAGGCCATCCGGGCGGGTTTCCGGTGCGGGGGATCGTCGTGCGCCCAGGTGTCCGCCACAGCATGGTGCTCAATTTGATGACACGGCAAACGCTGGCTCGGCGATCCGCTGGGGCGAACAAGGGAAGCGGCACGCGACGGCGTCAGTTCTGCCACGGGAACCTCTGTTGTCAGCACCGTCACGCAGAATGCGCGCGAACTGGCCAACGAAGCGTTAACGCCTCGCGCCCGCGTCACACCGTGTCGCTGTAACGGTGCGGTTCAGGACGCCGATGCTTTGACCTCAGTGATGCCCCGCTGGGTCAGGCGTGACCCGCGGCGTCCGACAACAGCAGAGGATCGACGTTGAGCTTGGCGAAGGCACGCCGCCATTTGGTGTCGTGATCCGCATCGAACAGCAACGACTCGTCCGCGGGTCCGGATAGCCAGGCGTTGGCCTGGATCTCCTGATCGAGCTGTCCCGCCCCCCAGCCGGCATAACCCAGCGCAAGAATACATTCGCGTGGCCCGCCGCCGCCGGCGATGACCTGCAGCACGTCCAGGCTAGCCGTCAGCGCAAGTTCGTCGTTGACCCGCAGGCTGCCCTCGCCGGTCCAGTCGATGGTATGCAAGACGAAGCCGCGAGCGTTCTCAACCGGGCCGCCGGCGCACAGGCGGATCTGGCGGGCCGGCGGGTGCGGCGACACATTCAACTGCTTCAGCAGGTCGTCGAAGGTCGGTTTGACCACGGGACGGTTGACGATGAGGCCCATCGCACCTTCCGGCGTATGCGCGCACATGTAGATGACGCTTTGGGAAAACCGCGGATCGGCCATCGCCGGCATCGCGATCAGCAGCTGTCCGGTGAGGAAACCTTCGAGGATCGGCGCCTTTGCCTGGCGTCGGTTGGTCAGTTCGACGGGCATCGCATGATCCGTCGGTGGTTGGTCCGGCTGTCGCGCGTGACCCTGAGGCGAGTCTGCCGGTGCCGGGGAGGGGGTTTTTCGAGTGGCCATGGTCGAAATGTGGGCGTTTCCGCGCTCGCTCGCAAGACTTTCCATTGCACGAGGGTCCATGGGCCGGTGGCGTCGTTGACCCGGCAAGGCCTCGCGCCTAGCGTGCCGCCCTCTTTGACAACCGAGGATGCGTTTCCATGGCAAACAAACTCAAGGCCCGCATTGAAGCGGGCAAGGCTTGCATCAACGGCTGGCTGGCCATCCCGTCCGGCTTTTCGGCCGAGGTGATGGCAGGCTGCGGCTGGGACAGCGTCACTGTCGACATGCAGCACGGCATCCAGGATTATCAGTCGATGGTGCAGTGCTTCCAGGCCATGGACAAGCATCCGATCACACCGCTGGTGCGCGTGCCGTGGAATGAGCCGGGGATCATCGGCAAGGCGCTGGATGGCGGCGCCTGGGGCATCATCAGCCCGATGTGCAACAACAAGGCTGAGGCGAAGGCTTTGGCGGACGCCTGCATGTATCCCCCGTTGGGCAAGCGCAGCAACGGGCCGATCCGTGCCGCGGCTTATGGCGTTGCGAGCAGCTACCAGACCACCGCAAATGATGAGGTGCTGGTCATTCCGATGATCGAAACCCAGGACGGGATCGACAACATCGACGAAATCCTCAGTGTGCCGGGGATCAGCGGGATTTATATCGGGCCGTCCGATATGGGGTTCTCTCTGGGCCTGATCCCGATCCTGGACCGCGAGGAGCCGCTGATACTGGGCATCTACGAGAAGTTGCTGGCGTCTTGCAAAAAGCACGGCAAGTTCGCGGGGATCCATAACGGGTCGGCAAGCTACGCGGCGCGCATGGTGAAGATGGGGTTCCAGCTGTTAACGATCCAGAACGACTCGGGGCTGATGGCGAAGGCGGCGCGCGAGGCGGTGGCACAGGCGCGGAAGGAAGGCGGGGAGAAGGCGAACTGAGGCCCTGATCAGATCAGATCGAATTCCGTGAAGCCGCCGCTTGGGCGGCTTCATTGGTTTGTGCGGGTGCCATGAATGCCAGAGTCTGACGCCAGGTATCGCGGGTCGGGGCTGCAGAGCATTGTAATCCTGTCTGTTCGTTGTGGGATCGAAATACCTGGCGCCCATAATCTCCGACGCTTCGCCCAGATTTAGTCGGTTGGTATCGCCGTATGCATAACAGGGATCGGGACACGGCCATGCTTCCGGTAGACGGTAAAATCGGAGTCCAAGGTCAATACTGAGTGATCTTCATGGATCTCCGCCATGCGAACGACACAGGCGTCGGCCAAAGACACCGGCGTGTCACGATATTTTCGCAGCAGCTTGTGCAGCGCGCCGACGTGGTCGTCGAGCCGAAACGCGACAACGAGCGCGCCATTTTCGAGCAGACTGAACAACGCGTCCTGGGCTTTCGCAAAACGCGCGAGCAGGTAGTTCGCTTCGGTGAGTACCGCCTCGCAGACGAGAAGCGGCGCGACGAGTTCCTCGACACGCGCGGTAGCCCAGAGATGATGTCGTTCTGACCGATCAAAGAAGGCGACCAGCGGCCCCGTATCAAGGATGGCCTGCATCGCGCCCTAAGCCTTTCAGGTGATCGGGATTGGAGCCGAGGTCTGGTATGCCGGACTCGATCACTCCTCGGGCCTGCTGCATCAGCCCAGAAAGATTTGCAGGCTGGCGTGTGTCGGGCGGCGCTTCGAGCACCAGTCGCAATCCCGCCTCGACCAGATCCTTCAGTTTAAGGCCACGCAACGCCGCCACTGCCTTCGCCTGACGGTAAAGTGGGTCCGGCAGTTCGACAGTTGTCTTCATCGACAGGATCCCTGCTCCCATAAATCCATATAACCATATTTATGATTTATGGCGAGACAAGCAACGTTTCAACGATGACAGTGCGGCCCGCACGACTCCGCGTCGAGGCGCGAACGGCCAGGACTGCCAAGGATTGACCGGCACGATAGAGTGGCCCGAGAAATACCGCCCGGGCGGCTTGCTGTCCGCTCCCGTACGCCTGCTGCGAAGGATCTTGTTCATGCCCCCGCCACCCGTCATCCAGCTCCACCCGGACGACAACGTCGTTATCGCTCGTGTTGCTCTGTTGCCGGGCGCTTCGCTCATCGGTGGTTTCACCACCGCCCAACGCATCCCTGCCGGTCACAAAGCCGCCATCCGCCCGATCGCACGCGGCGAGGCAATCCGCCGCTATGGCCAGATCATCGGCTTCGCCTCCGCCGACATCGCGCCAGGTCAGCACGTGCACGTGCAGAATTGCGAAATGGGCGACTTCGCCAAGGACTACGCCTACGGCGTAGATGCCAAACCCACCGAATACGTCAACCCATCCGCCACTTTCCAGGGCATCCGCCGCCCCGACGGCCGAGTCGCCACGCGCAACTACATCGGCATCCTGACCAGCGTGAACTGTTCCGCCCATGTCGCTGGTCTCGTTGCCAACATGTTCCAACGCAACCCTTTCACCGGCCACGACCCGCTTTCCGACTACCCCAACGTCGACGGCGTCGTTGCGCTGACCCATAAGACCGGCTGCGGCATGACCCAGGACGAGCCGTTGCGCGTCCTACGCCGGACATTGGCCGGCTACGCCCGCCACCCCAACTTCTCCCACGTCATCGTTCTCGGACTGGGCTGCGAGGTCAACCAGATCGGCGGACTGATGCAAGAGCAACGTCTCGCCGGCCGCTTGCGCTCGCTGGACATCCAGACCGTCGGCGGCACCCGCAAAACCGTCGCCGCCGGCGTCGATTTCGTGCGCGAGGTGCTGGCCGAGTCCAACGCCGCCACAAGGGCAACCGTGCCGGTCAGCGCGCTGACCGTGGCGCTGCAATGCGGCGGCTCGGACGGCTATTCCGGGGTCTCCGCCAATCCCGCACTTGGTTATGCCAGCGATCTGGTGGTGCGCCACGGCGGCTCCGTCATCCTATCGGAAACGCCGGAGACTTACGGCGCCGAACACCTGCTCACCCGCCGTGCGATATCTCGAAATGTCGGTGAGAAACTCGTCGGCCTGATGCACTGGTGGGAAGACTACACCAAACGGGAAAACGCCGAGATGAACGCCAATCCCTCGCCTGGCAACAAGGCCGGCGGGTTGACCACCATTTTGGAAAAATCGCTCGGCGCAATGGCCAAGGCCGGCAGCACCAATCTCGTTGACGTCGTGCAATACGCCGAAGAAGTGCAAGCCCGAGGCTTCGTGTTCATGGACACCCCCGGCTACGACCCGGTGTCAGCCACCGGCCAGGTGGCGGGCGGCGCCAACCTCGTTTGCTTCACCACCGGACGCGGTTCGGTATTCGGCTGCAAACCCGCGCCTTCGATCAAGCTGGCTACCAACTCCACCATGTTTCGCCACATCGAGGACGACATGGACGTCAATTGCGGCAGCATCCTCGATGGCGATGAAACCGTGCAGGAGTGCGGCCAGCGCATCTTCGACCTGATGTTGCGCGTGGCCTCCGGCGAGGCGACCAAGAGCGAAGCATTCGACTTCGGTGCTGCGGAGTTCGCGCCCTGGGTGCTCGGCGCGACGATGTAACGATCCGGCATGCCGCCGTTGCCAGCGGCGTGCCTTCGCAACCCGATCGTCAGCCCAATTAATCCGTATACCCAACGATACCTTCCGCCAGCAACCGCTCGACCAGGTCCGGTGCGGTATCATCCGTGGGCAGGCTCGCCCACAACACCACCTCCTCCGGTGTCGCCGCCCGGCACAGATTTGGTACCCCTGGGCCGAACAGGATGGGATACGCCGGCTTGCCGACCTTTGGCGGTGTCGCACCGTGCAACGCACGCAGCACGGACCCGGGTTCGGCGTGAAACCACACCAGCGATGCGTATAAGCCGCGCTCGATCCGGTTGCGTGCCGTCCGTTCGACGATTTGCCAGGCGTCGCATTCCAGGCGCACCCTTGCCGCGCGCTCAACACCGTCCCAAACCGCGCCTTCCACGCTGTCCCAGGACGTGCGTTCGATGTGGTCCCAGCTCTCGGTCACGACGCGCCCCTGCATTGCGCGCTCGATGCAGCCCCAGGCCTCGTGTTCGATGCGTGTGCGCACCTCGCGTTTGCTGCGTTCTCGGACCGATCGGTATTCGGGCTCGACGAAGATTTCCGCGCCCGACGAGGCGCGGGTCAACGCAACCTCCATCCGGCACAGGCTGAGAGCGTGCGACGGATCCGGCAATCGCGACGCCAGAAATTCCAGCAACGTTACATTCTGCGACGATGACGACACCGGCCAGGCACCGTCGCGATCGACGTATTCCGCGATAAGCCGTTGCCGATCCGTAACCGGAACCAACATCAGGATCGCGGGCCCGGAAATCATGTTCCGCCCCTGGCCCCAGGATCGCCGCGTCGGAACAATCGTGCTGATCGGGGAACGTCCAAGACCCGGCTGGCACGCAGACAATGCAGCGGTCATTCCCCAGCCACCTGCCGAATAGCACGTGCCTTGCTCGGCCATCTCCGACGGGGCCTCGCCTTGTTGGCTGATGAGGCGTAGCACGGCTTGCTTACCAACGGGTCTGCGGTTCATTGCTGGTTTCCTTCTCTCACGGTACCGGCGTGGTGCGCCTCGCCCACGGCCGTGGCGCGGTTTTGAAGGAAACTGAGCTCACGATAGTATGAACAGCCTCACAGCCGGGATGTTTTTTCATGGGTCGATCTCCTGGTGTAAAATCCACGCGGAACAACGCCGGTGCGCAGGAACTGCTGACCCCCGACGAAATGGCACAGGTGGATGCGGCATCACCGGGATTGGGGGTGCCGGGTTACCGGCTGATGGAAAATGCCGGCTCGGCGGTGGCGCGTGCCATCCAGGCGCGGATGCGTCCGTGCCGAACATTGGTGCTGTGCGGGCCAGGCAACAACGGTGGCGACGGTTACGTGGTGGCCCGCCTGCTGGCGCAGGACGGCTGGCCCGTTATGGTCGCGGCCCTCGGCGCGCCGCGAACCGGTTCGGATGCGGCGCAGGCAGCAATCCGCTGGCATGGCCCTGATGTTCCATTCTCGCAACTGGAAGTTACGCGGGCAGACCTTGTCATCGACGCCGTGTTTGGCGCTGGATTGAGCAGGGACCTCGATCCCGAGCTGATCGGCGTGTTGCGCGCGGCGCGCCGCGTCGTCGCGGTCGATGTACCGAGTGGACTGGATGGAGCGACCGGAGCAGTGCGCGGCTACGCACCGCATGCGGCATTGACCGTTACCTTCTTTCGCCTCAAGCCCGGTCATCTTCTGCTTCCTGGGCGTGATCTGTGCGGTGAGATTATGCTTGCCGATATCGGCATGCCGACAGGTGTGTTGAACGCAGTTCAACCGCGAGCGTTTCGCAACGAACCTGGCCTATGGGCTCTGCCGACGCTGGCGATCGACGCGCACAAATATTCACGCGGCCATGTGACGATTTTGGGTGGGGCGGAAATGACCGGTGCCGCACGCCTCGCCGCCGACGCCGCACGCCGCGCTGGTGCCGGCCTTGTAACGATCGCCGCAACTGGAGCCGCTGCGATCTATCGCGCCGGCGCCGCGGGCATACTGGTTTCCGAGGCGCCGCTGGCAGACCTGCTCGCCGATCGCCGCCGATCGGTCTGGGTCTGCGGTCCCGGACTTGGGCCGGCGGCCGCGCGCACCATCTGGCCGGAACTGGTCGCGGCAGGCCGCATCGTCGTTGGTGACGCCGACGTGTTCACCGCCTTCGCCGGCGAACCCGACGCCTTGCGTGGCGCCGCCGTGCTGACCCCACACGCCGGCGAGTTTGCCCGCGCATTCGGTCCAATTGGGATCGATCGCCTCGCCGCCGTGCGTGCCGCCGCAATGCGAACCAATGCCGTGGTGCTGCTGAAAGGCGCCGATACGATTATTGCGCAACCGGATGGAATGGTTGCGATCAACGCCTCGGCGCCCCCCTGGCTGGCGACCGCCGGCGCGGGCGACGTGCTGTCCGGATTGATCGCCGGGTTACTCGCGCAAGGTTTGAGCGCGTGGGACGCAGCCTCGGCCGGCGCCTGGCTGCACGGTCGCGCGGCGGTAGAGGTCGGGCCCGGTCTGATCGCTGAGGATTTGGCGCCCGCGTTGCCGCAGGCATTTGCAGAGGCTATGCCACGCGGGCCAATCTGATAACTGCTAATTTGTAATTAAATCGGCGGATGGCATTCGATCGTTGCATGCCGTCTACGAATTGCAAGGAAGCTGTTACCCGTTACCGCTCGGGGGGCCATAAAGATGGAGAGGTATTCACGGCGTCTGGCGTCTGCAATCCCCGAACAACGCTTCGATACAATCAGCCGCAATTCCACACTGTTCCCACCCTGAATTCGCCTTAAATCCGTCCCACATTCCGTCGTGAGGTTCACCACGACAGGAGCTGCCTCGATGTCACGTACACTTCGCCGTATCGTCGCTGCCCTCTGCCTTGCCACGCTGCTCGGCGGTTGCGTCGTTGTCCCGGCACGTCCCGGATATTATGGCCCGCATTATGGCTGGGGTTGGCACTACTGGAGATAAGACCCGTCACAACCCCGCCGTTTCCAGCCGCAAGATCGCCCGCGCGCAAGCCTGAGCGCGCGGGACGAGGCTGTCGATCCGCATGAACTCATCCGGACTGTGTGCCTTGCCGCCAACCGGGCCGACGGCACAGATCGTTGCCGCACCAAGGGCTGCGGTAAATCCGGAATCCGCACAGCCGCCGGTAAACTCGCCGTCGGTCTGAAAGCCGCTATCCGCGGCGGCCTGCACGTAGAGTTCGAACAGCCGTTTCGCTGTTGGCGTTTGCGTCAGCGGGAGGAACTCGCCTTTCACGGTCAGCTCGGTCCGGGTGCCCGGCACGAAGCTGCGTTCCATGATAGTGCCGATGCGTGCCATCACGTCGTCGCGGTCGGGTGGGTTCACGTAACGCAGGTCGATCTGCCCCTCCGACCAGGGCGCGACGGTGTTGACGCTTTGCCCGCCGCTGACGAGGCCGACATTCAACGTAATGCCGCGCTCGAGATCGGTCAGCGCGTGAATCGCCTGGATTTTGCACGCCAGCTCCTCGATCGCGCTGATGCCGTCGGAGAAGTTGGCGCCGGAGTGAGCCGCCTTACCGGTAATGCGGAAACTCATGAACACACCGCCCTTGCGGCCGGTGACGACGTTGCCGGAGACGCGGCCTGGCTCACTGTTGAACACCACCCGGGCGCGGCGCGCTTCCGTTTCGATCACGGCACGGCCTTCCGGGCTGCCGATTTCCTCGTCTCCGGTAAACAGGCACACCAGAGGCGCCGGCGCGCCGCCGAATTTGGCGAACGCGGCGAGCACGAAACAATTCATCACCAGCCCGGCCTTCATATCGGCCACGCCGGGCCCGTAGGCCAGGCCGTCACGAACGGTGAACGGCCGCCGTGCGGTTTCGCCTTCGGGAAATACCGTATCGCGATGACCCATCAGTAGGATATTGCCGCCGGCGTTACCGGCCGGACCATCCCATGGTGCCAGCGCGCGCAAACAATCGCCGTGCTTTTGTTGCGCGACGGTCTCGACCGGGATGTTCTGGCTTGCCATGAAGCGGCGGATCACGCCGCCGACGGCGTCGATGCCGGGCTTGTTGTAACTGCCGCTGTCGATGTCGACCATCTCGCGCAGCATGGCGACCATGGCGTCCTGCTGGCTGGCCAGCCAGTCGGCGATTGTGGCTTCGGACATGAAAGGGCTCCCAGGGCGCGTGGTAGATGTGACCGTCATCTGAAACGACGGGCATTTTGTAACGGCGGGCGCGGCAAGGGAACACGGGAAAGTGCCGGCCGGCGTCGGAAGCCGGCCGGCCCAGGACGGGCACAATGGGAAGCGGCGACGACCCGCCGGTTCAATCGGAAAATTGCACCAGCGAGCGGCGACGCCCCGGATCAGGCGGGGGGATCAGGCGGGGGGATCACGCGGGGCGATCAGCCGGCGGCACGGCGGCCTTCTTTCGCTGCCGACTTCTTTGGATTGACCGACTCGCCAATGATCTTGTGCACATCGCGCAGGAATGCCGAGCCTTTCGGCGTACGCTGCACCAACACGCTGCGGCGATCCAACGGATCCACCTTGCGGCGCGCGAGGTCGAGCTCACCCAGACGATCCAGCGCACGAGTGATCGCGGGCTTCGACACATTCAACTCGGCCGCCAGACCACGAACCGTATGGCCGCCGTCGCGCAGGTAGCAGGTCAGGAATACCCCCAACTGGCGTGACGACAGGTCTACCCCGTCGCGGCGAACCAACCCGACGATCGTATCACGCAGGACACCGATCAGTTGATCCGTATTCGTACTGGCTACAGCCATTTCGCATCCTTTCATTTTAGCGCCAAAACGAAATGGTGGCGCGGCCCGGCAGCGGTATAATTCCGCAGTGCGGGAGTGTCAACCTTCATTACGGAACTCATTCCATTTATCACACTGCCGGCCATTTATCAAACTGCCGGCAAAACTTTCTGAATCGTCATCGATCAGTCATCTCAACGACAGCAAATCGCTGACACAATGCGGCAAAAACCGCGCGCATGGCCTGTGCCTCGCCACCCTCGGGCCGGCCCGGACGGGTCTGATCGTTCCACGCATAAAGATCGATATGCGCGTGATTGGTGCCTTGTGCAACAAATCGTTTCAGGAACAAAGCAGCAACGATGGCGCCGGCAAACGGTTTGGATGAGATATTGTTAAGGTCTGCGACAGGACTCTTTAACCAGTCGTCATAACCGGGCCACAGCGGCAAACGCCACACCGGATCGAAAACCGCCATACCGGCACTGGCAATTGCCGCAGCCCATGTTTCATCGTCACAAAACAGTGCAGGCAGATCGGGACCCAGAGCAACCCGTGCCGCACCGGTTAACGTGGCGAAATCGAACAGAATTTCCGGCTGCTCGGTGCACGCATCCGCCAGCAGATCGCACAGCACCAGCCGGCCCTCGGCGTCGGTATTGCCGACCTCCACCGTCATGCCACTGCGAGTACGGATCACATCCGAAGGCCGCATCGCATTGCCCGACACCGAGTTTTCCACACAACCCAGCCGTGTTACCAGCCGGACCGGCAGATCGGTTTCCATGACCAATCTTGCGACGCCAAGCGCCACGGCAGCACCACCCATGTCTTTTTTCATGCGCAACATGCCGGCGGACGGCTTCAGATCGTAACCGCCGGTGTCGAAACAAACACCTTTGCCGCATAATGATACGAGTGGCGAATTATCATTCGCCTTGCTGCCACGCCAACGGATCGTCACCACACGCGGCGCTCTGGCGGAGCCGCGGCCGACCGCCGCGACCGTCGGGTAGAATTCATCCAGCGCTGCTCCCTCGACCAGGTCGACCGCCGCGCCATATCGCCGCGCCAGAGCCGACGCAGCATCGGCCAGTTCCACGGGCCCCAGTAGATTTGGAGGTGTATTGATAAGGTCGCGCACCATCCAGGCGGCGGCGGCGATCGAGCGGGACGCGGCCTGCTCCGGGCCGGCGACCAGTTTGGCGAACTTTCTCTCCATTTGCCTGAGTCTCGTGTAACGATAGGATCCCAGGGCAAATCCCAACGTGGCAGCGGCGCTGTCGTGATCGCCGGAGGCCAGACGCCAGACCGAACCCTCCGGCAGGTCGGCCGGCAAGCCCCCAAACACCTGGGGTGAACGGTCGTCGCCAAGACCGAGCACCGCACCGATTATACCGTCCGGGCCAGGCAGCAACCGCAGCTCCCCGGCTTTTGCCGCGAAGCCGGTTGCCCGCAGCCACGCCGCAGTGGCTTTGGGCTGACCAGCGAGAAATGCCTCCAGCGCCGCGGGCCGCACGGTGTGCAACGCCCGGGCGCCAGTGTCCGCTTCGGTCAGGCAATCCAGGGTCTGGTCGATCATGCGTATTGGCTCCTCGGCCGCGGTTTCGGGATTTTCCACTGCATGATAGGGCTGCGCGTGGCACGAATGGGAGAGCCCGTATGGATAATGATCTGGTTGCGATGATCGGTGAGATCATCGAAGGGAAGGGCTATCGGATGTATGGCCTGTCGGCGATCAACCAGCGCGCACACGCCCTGCAGGCGGCCTGGCTCGCCGAGCAGGCAGGCTGCGACGCGGCGCTGATCACCGCCTGTTTGCTGCACGACATCGGCCACATGGTGCACGATCTCGGCGAGGACCCGGCGCAACGTGGCATCGACGACAGGCATGAGGCGCTTGGCGAGGCCTGGTTGGGCCGCTGGTTCGGTCCCGAGGTGACCGAGCCCGTCAGGCTGCATGTCGCCGCCAAACGGTATCTGTGCGCTGCAGAACCGGATTATTTTGCCAAATTATCCGCCGACAGCGTGCGCAGCCTGGCGTTGCAGGGCGGTCCGATGTCGGAGACGGAACGGGCGGCCTACGAGGCCAGTCCATTCGCCGAGGCGGCGACGCAGTTGCGCCGTTTCGATGAGGCGGCCAAGGTTAAAGACCTCACCACCCCACCGGTTGCGCACTTCCTGCCGTATGTCGCGGCTTGTGAAGGGCGGCCCGGCTAGCGCCCACAACCAGTGAAGCGCGAGTCATGGCGATACCTCTTGTCATCCTCGCGCTCGTCGCGGGGATCTGTCCCAGCACCATGCCGCGTGCGATCCCCGCGACGAGCGCGGGGATGACGACCTGTGTGTCGCGCACCAACGATTCCAGGTACTACCCTGTCAAACTCCCGGCCAACAGCGTGCTCACCCTGCGCGCGAACCCGGCGGCGTCTTTCAACGGCTCACCCTCCTGCACCTTGGCGAGGTCCAGCAAGGTCGCCGCGACATTCTGCACGAGGTCTTTGTCGTCCTGTTTCGTTGCCAGGCTCTCGATCAAGGCATGCCGCGGATTGACCTCCAGAATCGGCCGCGCCGGCATCATGGCGCGGCCGGCCCGTCGCATCAGGCGTTGCACCTGCAGGTCGGGACCCTTGTCATCTGCCGCCAGCACGACAGCGCTGTCGGTCAACCGGCCGGTGGCGCGCACGTCGGCCACGTCCTCACCCAGCGCCTCTTTCATCGCTGCCAGCAGCACGGAAATATCCGGCAGGGAATCATCTTTGCCGAACTCGCCCGCCGCCTGGGTTACTGCGAGGAATTTCTTGTCCTCGAAACTGTCAGTCCGCTCCGGCCAGAAGTTGTCGATCGGGTCGGACATCAGCAGCACTTCGATGCCCTTGGCGCGGAACCCTTCCAGTTGCGGCGAACTCTTCATCGCATCGATGTTATCGCCGGTGAGGTAATAGATCGCGTCCTGCCCGGGTTGCATCCGCGATACATAATCCGCCAGCGATACGATCTTGTCCTGCGTCGAGGAATGGAACCGGGTCAGCGGCAGGATTTCGTTGCGATGCTCCGAATCCTCCCACAGGCCTTCCTTCATGATCGGGCCGAAATTATCCCAGAAATTTGCATAATCGTCAGCATCGGCCGCGCGGGTTTTCAGTTCGCCCATGACCCGGCTGATCAGTGCGCGCCGGATGCGGCCGAGCACCGGGGTGGTTTGCAGCATTTCGCGGGAGACATTCAGCGGTAGATCCTCGGTATCCACCACACCGCTGACAAAACGCAACCAGTGCGGCAGCAGCTCAGCCTTGTCGGTGATGAACATGCGCCGAACATGCAGGCGGACATGCGAGTCACGATCGCCCTCGACGACATCGAAGGGTTTCATGCCCGGGATGAACAGCAGGCAGAAATACTCCAGCATCCCCTCGGCACGCCAATGCAACGAAGCCCAGGGCTCGTCGAAGAAATGACCGAGGTGGCGATAGAATTCTTTCAGATTTTGTTCGGATACGTCCGCCTTTGACTTGCGCCACAGCGCGGTGCCCTCGTTGGCGGTCTGGTCCTTGCCGTCGCGCGACACGGTAATCGGCAGCGTGACGTGATCGGCCCATTTGCGGATGATCGTTTCGAGCCGCACTGGTTCCAGATACTCTTCCGCATCGGATTTGATGTGCAGCATCACGTCAGTGCCGGGCGCGTCGCGTTCGGCCGGTGACAGGGTGAATTCACCGGCCCCTTCCGAGGCCCAGGTGAAGGCTTCCTCGGACCCGGCTTTGCGAGAGGTAACCTCGACCCGGTCGGCGACCATGAACGCCGAATAAAATCCCACCCCGAACTGTCCGATCAAACTTGGCCGGTCCTCGGGCTTCGCGGTGGCGAGTTTCTCGCCGAACGCCTTGGTGCCGGAGCGGGCAATGGTGCCCAGATTGTCGATCAGTTCCTGGCGCGACATGCCGATACCGTCGTCGGCGATCAGCAAGGTGCGGGCCTGCTTGTCCGGCACGACGCGGATTTTCGCTTCGGCCGGGGGTGCCAGTTTCGGGTCGGTCAGCGCCTCGAACCGCCGGCGATCGCTGGCGTCGGCGGCATTGGCGACCAGCTCGCGGAGAAAGATTTCCCGCTCGGAGTAGAGCGAGTGGACGACGAGGTCCAAAAGACGCCCGACTTCGGCGCCAAAACTGTGTTTTTCCAATGTGGTATCGCTCATCGTGGCCCTCCATGCCGGGGCCGCATATGCGCATATCGGTTGCGGGATTCAATACCGCCGGGGCAACGAAATCAGGATCGGCCGGGGGTGGAATGATTGGCTTAAGCCGCGGATTTTTGGATTTTTAACCGAAGCGCTGTAGGCGGCGGTCACACCCGGTCCGACCTCGAAATGTCCCCTCCGTATCATGCGCCTTTGGTTATTGGCGGGCAGACCTGTGCATTCTCGCATCTCGAACCATTCCAGATGCGCGTCGACAGCACCTAAGCAGGCAAGCGGCTGTGCCTCCACGTCCGGTTCATGTTGCACTGCTTCACCGAGAAATACGATGCCGGGCTTCATCCTACGGGCAACCGGCGAACCGATCCTCCACGACACCGCCGGTCGCTCCCGGTCGTTTTGTCGCGTCCGTTACGGGATATCGGCGCGGCTGCCGGAAATGATCGTTGCACTCAACCATCCCGGGGGAACCGTCATCCAAACGGCACGAGAGCGGAACTGCCTCCATTCGGTTTCGATCGATGAGCCGCAGGGTAAGCACCACATCTTTTTCGAACTTCGGCGGGCTGCGGCGGCCGATCGCGAAGGGCAGGACCTGAATTTGGTGGTCGAAAGCGCATACCATCAGGATCCGACCCGCGCCGAGCCAGCGGTGCGTGGCGCGATGGGTTTCATTCTTTTGTGCGGCTGTGCGGCAAGGTCTACAAGGGCGAACCGATTGCGACTCGGCGGTGAAATGCGAAAGGGCGCCTTGAGGCGCCCTTCGTCGTCGCGATCCGGACACTGCTTCGGCTGTCGCGTCGGTCGCCTTGCGCGAACACGGACTGTCAGGTCCGCCAGGGAATTATCTGTCGCATCCGGTAGGTCATTCCGATGCCTCCATGCAGGCCCGGCCGGGACGGCATTCAACATGAAAATCTGCTGGCGCCTCAGTGTGTTGCCTGAGGAATGTCAGGCGGCGTGGCCAGCAATGCGGCCAGCATACTTAGCCCCGACAGTACAGCGAAGCAGGCCAGCGACGTCTCATACCCCCCTGTCGTGTCGCGCAGCACGCCGGACAGCAACGGACCCGCGGCCTGCGCCAGCACCTGCCCGGTCAAGGCCACACCTCGGATCGCGCCATAATTGCCACGGCCGAAATAATCCGCCCAGGCGATCGGCAGCATGACGAGCAGGCCTCCCACGCCAAGGCCGAAGAAGATCGCCGCGAAATACCCGGAGGCAGCGCCATGTACCGGCTGGTACAAACTGGCGCCAATACACAGCAGTAACCCGGTCGACACCAGCTTCCAGCGCGCCGTCACCCGTCTCGGCAACACACCGAAGCCGAAACTGCCGATCCCGGACATCAGCGAGAAAAAACTGACGACCGATGCCGCAACCGGCGGGCTGAGGCCGCGTTCGATCAGAAACGGTGCCTGATGCAAACTGACCCCGGCCTGCACCGGATAGGCCAGCAACGTGAACAACGTCAGCAACCAAAAGCTTTTCGTCCTGATCGCCTGGGCGCGGGTGAACACCGGCTCGGGCCGCATCGCTCGCGCTGGGGTGCCCGCCTGGATACCGCGCACGCCATCGGGCACCAGGCCGGCGTCCTCGGGCGAGCGCACCATCAGCAGAAACGCCGGAACGAAGCCGACGACCAGGACCGTGGTGCCGATCGCCTGCCAACCGGCGCGCCAGCCACCCGCCAGCATCGCCAGCGACCCGATCATCGGCAGCACGACGAGGCCAGTCATCTGCCCCACCGAGGCAATCGCATTGGCCAGCGAGCGGCGCGTGATGAACCAACTGTTGACTGCGCCGTAGATGCCGAGATCGAACGGCCCGGCAAAGTTCATCCGCGCCACGCAGAACAGCACGTAGAACATCCACAACGATCCGGTCAGCGACAACGCCAGGTTGGCTAGGCCGGTGGTCAGGATCGCGACGCACAGCACGAGGCGGGCGCCCTCGCGATCCAGCAGCCGGCCGAGCGATGGCGCGGCGACTGCAGCAAGCAGCCCGCCCAGGGACACGGCGCCGGAGATCGCGGTGCGCGACCAGCCGAATTCGGCGGTCATCGGTGAAACGAACACGGACAGAGTGGCGACTGCGCCGCCCTGGCGGGACAGGCCGGCGCAGCAGGCGCAGCCGAGGATAACCCAGCCGTAAAAGAACGGCAGGCGGGGAATGAGCCAGCGAGGCAGCGACAGCGCGGTCATGATCGGCCAGATTTACCGGCGACGCCGCGGAATGTCGTCCCCTTCAGGCCAACCTTTGGCTGACCCAGGTCTGCCATGGAGCGGGCGCCGCCGTGTTGCTCCAGGCATCGGTGGCAAAGCCGCCCGAATTGCCCTCAGAACTCGCCGTAACCGCGTGCCATCGTGGCGGCGCAGGCGAGTAACACTGCAAAGAGACCAAGTTGGATATATATCAGCCAACGCACGGTTACGACGTCATCGTCACGTGGTGCAACGCCCGCCCGGCGCCAGCGAAGGTAGCGGAGGGTTGGCCACACGGATAACAAACCAATGACCGCGAAGGCCAGGAGTTTGGCCCAGAAAAATCCGTTATTGGAATAGTAGTCCCACCCTTTTCCAGCAAATTGCGCCCGGCTGAAACCGACGATCAGGATCAGACCCGCCAGTACGCCGTACCAAATGTCAATCGAGGCGATCGTGGCAGCAACGCGGTGATCGATGCCTCGTCGCACCAAAAGGAATTCGCCGAACAATACCCCGAACAGGCCGAACACCAATAAGTGATGCAAAATCGCCAATACCAGATCGAGCATCGCCGCGGTCCTTTTGTTTCCCCAACGGAAACCGGTGGCGGGCCTGGGGTCAAGCCCCCCCTGTCGCCAGCCTGCCGCAGCCGCTCTATAAGGCGGCAAACCTTGGAGGTCAGCATGGCATTACCACATCGCGCACTTGGCACCGGCGGGCTCGCCGTCTCCACCATCGGGTTGGGCTGTATGTCGTTATCCGGCGTGTATGGCGAGGCGGACGACGCGAAGTCCGAAGAACTGATCCGCTACGCGATCGACCTTGGGGTAGATCATCTGGACTCCTCGGACATGTATGGTTGGGGGCACAACGAACTGGTCATTGGCCGCGCCATCAAAGGCCGGCGCGAAAAGGTCGTGCTGGCGACCAAGTTTGGCCAGACACAACGGCCAGGCCAGTCCAACGGTGTCAACGGCCGGCCGGAATACGTGCAGCAGGCCTGCGAGGCCAGCCTGAAACGTCTCAATGAAGATGTCATTGATTTGTATTACCAGCACCGCGTCGATCCCTCGGTGCCGGTGGAGGAAACCGTCGGCGCCATGAAGCGCCTGGTGGAGCAGGGCAAGGTGCGGTATCTTGGCCTGTCCGAGGCAGCGCCGGATCGCGTCCGCCGCGCCAATGCGGTGCATCCGATCGCCGCGGTGCAAACCGAGTACTCGTTGCTGTATCGTGCCGAGGCCGAGGAGACCCGCGAAGTCACCCGCTCGCTTGGCATTGGGTTCGTTGCTTACGCGCCGTTGGGACGTGGTTTCCTGACCGGCGCGATCAAGACGTTCGATGATGTCGATGGCAGGCGTGCGGCGCATCCTCGGTTCCAGAAGCAAAACTTCGATCAGAACCGCACGCTGGTGGCCAACATCGAAGGCATCGCGGCGGAGAAGAAGTGCACCCCGGCCCAGTTGGTGCTGGCCTGGTTGTTGGCGCAAGGCGACGACGTGACGGCAATCCCGGGCACGCGGTATCCGGCGCGGCTGGATGAAAATCTTGGCGCGCTGAAAGTGCGGCTTTCGTCCGACGATGTGGCGCGGATTTCAGCGGCGGTGCCGAAGGGCGCGGCGGCAGGGACCCGTTATCCGGCCGGCGGCATGGCGGGCGTGTTCATCTGAATTTCGTTGCCGGTCTGTTTGGTTCGAGGTCGATACAAGCCGGTGGCGGCTACCAGGGTAGCGGAGTGGCTACCGATGGGTATACTGACCCGGAGCCAAGCCGATTGGGGAGCGAAGCATGAGTTTGAAGGGTGCGGGATATATCGTGGGTGCCTGGGAGCATCCCACACGCAAGGCGACCGACAAGTCGGTCACCTTGTTGCACGCCGAATGTGCCAAGGGCGCGCTGGATGACGCCGGCCTGAACAAGGACGACGTCGACGCTTACTACTGCGCCGGTGACGCGCCGGGTCTCGGCCCGATGTCGATGATCGACTACATGGGCCTCAAGGTACGGCACATGGACTCGACCGATGTCGGCGGTTCGTCGTACCAGGTCGCGGTCGGGCACGCGCTGGAGGCGCTCGCCACCGGCCGCGCCAATGTCTGCCTGATCACTCTGGCGGGCCGGCCGCGCAGCGAAGGCATGGCGACCGGCACTGCCCCGCGGGCTGGCAGCCCGGCGCAACCGGAGATGCAATTCGAATATCCGTACGGACCGGCGACGGCGAACATGTACGCGATGTGCGCCACGCGGCATATGTACGAATACGGCACGACCAGCGAACAGCTCGCCTGGATCAAGGTTGCCGCCTCGCATCATGCGCAGCACAACCCGCACGCGATGTTGCGTGACGTCGTCACCGTCGAAGATGTGGTCAATTCGCCGATGGTGGCCAGTCCGCTGCACCGCCTGGATTGCTGCGTCATCAGTGATGGCGGCGGCGCGCTGATCCTGACCAAACCGGAGATCGCCAAAAGCCTGAAGCGGCCACTGGTGAAAGTCATCGGCGTCGGCGAGGCGCCGAAGAACCAGGCGGGCGGTGCGGTCGATCTGACTTATTCGGCAGCGCGTTGGTCTGGGCCGCCGGCGTGGGAAATGTCGGGCATCAAGCCGTCCGATATCAAGTACGCCTCGATCTACGACAGCTTTACCATCACCGTGCTGATGCAGCTGGAAGATCTTGGCTTCTGCGAAAAGGGCCAGGGCGGCAAATTCGTTTCCGACGGCAACCTGATTTCCGGCGTCGGCAAACTGCCGTTCAATACCGATGGTGGCGGGTTGTGCTCCAACCATCCGGCGAACCGCGGCGGCATCACCAAAATCATCGAAGCGGTACGGCAGTTGCGCGGTGAGGCGCATCCGGCGGTGCAAGTGCCGAACTGCAATCTGGCGATGGCGCATGGGACCGGCGGCTCGCTTGGCACCCGTCACGTCGGCAGCACTGTCATTCTGGAGCGGGAGTAATCGCCATGGCCATCGCCGCACAAAGAAAAATCCCGTTCGTCGGCACTGTCGATACCAATCCGGAAACGAAACCGTTCTTCGACGGTTGCGCCGCCGGCAAACTGGTGTTGCCGCAATGCGTGGCTACCAAGAAGTTCATTTGGTATCCGCGCGCCATCTCGCCCTTCACCCTCGGTCCGGTTGAGTGGAAAGAAGTGTCCGGCAAGGGCAAGGTTTACACCTACAGCATCATGGAGCGGGCCAATCCGCCCTATTGCATTGCATATGTGGAACTGGCCGAAGGGCCGAAGATGATGACCAACATCGTCGACATCGACCTCAAGGACGTGAAGATCGGCATGGACGTGAAATTGAAGTTCATCCAGACCGAGGGCGACGGCCCGCCAATGCCGTTCTTCGCGCCGGCCTGAATTCGTTGGCGACGGCGGCGCCGGGACATCGTCCTGGCGCCGTTTTATTTGCGCCGGCGCTGGATCGGCGGATCCGGGGCAGACACAGGTTCCACGCGCCATCCTCCTGGTTCTGACCGGGGCTGGCCGGGGCCTGCCTTGTCGTCACGCGTGGCCATCGCGGCCATCAGCGCACCGAGTTCGCGCTCGCTCGCCTCACGCGCGTAGGTGCGGCGGAACCAATCGCGCAGGCCGGGTTCCGAGTACGGGTAACCCTCCGCCGGGAGCTCTGACGGCTGCGGTTCCCGGTTGGTGGTGAACTTCAAAATCGGCATTGGGCGCTCCTCAGTTGCCGTGTTTCGCAGGGGGAACGCTCGCGTGGCGGGTCAGGTTCCGCACCGCGCTCGACCTGCAACGCGTCTGACGCCGCGCTTGCACGTCATGGCCGGGCGCCTTCGCAAGGGCAGGCTTGACCCGGCCACCTGTCGCGGCACAGTGCTCGTGCATGGCCGGGTTACGCCTGCCCTTGCGAAGGCGGGGGCCCGGCCACAACATTTTGGCGACCGGACTTTGATCGAGAGGACCTGCCAATGGACCAACTGACCGCAACTGCAGATCCGATCGTGGTGGAAATCGTGCGCGGTGCGCTGAAGGCCGTGCAGCACGAGATGGAAGCGCTGATCGAACGCACCGCCATGTCCCCGTTCATCCGCGAGAAAAAAGATTTTCACGCCGCGCTGTTCAACCGGACCGGCAAACTGATTGCCGGGCGTTCCCTGCCCACCGCCAGCAACCTGATCGAACCGGTGCTGGAACTTTACCCGGCGCAGACGATGCGGCCCGGCGACATCTACTGGTACAACGATTGTTACGCATCAAAAGGCGCGGTATCGCACACTCCCGACCAGGTCTTCATTGCCCCCGTCTTCGCTGACAACCACGTTCTCGCCTTCGCACACTCCTGGGCGCATTTCAACGACATCGGCGGCATGCGGCCGGGTTCGCTGTCGGCCGACTGCACGGAGATCTTCCAGGAAGGCATCATCGTGCCGCCCGTGCTGGTGGCTCGCGACGGCATCATGAACGAAGACCTGCTGCGCATATTTTATCGCAACTGTCGCTTTCCGGCGATGGTTCGCGGCGACACCAGAGCCTCGCTGGCGGCGATCCGTCTGGGCGAGCGGCGGATGCTGGAACTGATCGCCCGGTTCGGTCCCGCAAAGCTGGATACCGCATTCGACGCGCTGCTGGAGCGTACCGCCCGAACGGCGCGGGAAAAATTGCGCGCCATGGTGCCAAACGGCGAATACCGCTTCACCGAAACGATCGACGACGACGGTCACGGCAGCGGACCGATCCGCATCCGCTATCGATTCGAAGTAACACCCGATCGTACCATACTGGACTTCACCGAGAGCGACGATCAGGTCGACGGCCCGCTGAACTTCCTGATGAACGAATCGACTCCGAAACTGGCGCTGACCGGTTATTTCCTCGGTGCCACCGCCGAGGGCATGATGAACGACGGTGCGCTCGCGCTGATCGATGAAATCCGCGTGCGGCCCGGCTCGATCGTGCAACCCGAGTTTCCTGCAGCACTCGGCCTGCGCGGCGTCACCATGATGCGCAACGTCGCCGGCCTTCTGGGCGTGATGAATGTCGCCACTGGCGGCAAGGTAATGGCGGCGCACAGCGCTTACGTCATTTGGTATATCCGCGGCCGCACCGACGATGGCGAAACCTGGTTGATGTCTGACGGAGTTGGCGTCGGCTATGGCGCACGCCCGCACGCCGATGGCAATGATGCGATCTATCTCGTCGCGCAGGAGAATTATCCGGTTGAGTTCATGGATCAGGTTTTCCCGGTGCGGGTCCGTTCTTATGAAATCAATCAGGATACCGGCGGACCGGGACGTTGGCGCGGCGGTTGCGGCATGGTCCGGGAGGTCGAGGTGCTGGCCGAACAAGGCATGGTTTCGTTGCGTATCGATTCGGTGAATTTTCCGCCATGGGGCGTGTCAGGCGGTCAGTGCGCGCGGCCAGGACGATGTGTCGTCAATCCGGGCCGGCCCGACGAACGCGTATTGGGGCCGTTGAGCGACGGCAACATTGTTCGCCGCGGCGATATCATCCGTGTGGAAACCGGTGGCGGCGGCGGTTGGGGCCATCCGTTCGATCGTGAACCGGAACGTGTGCTCGACGACGTGCTGTGTCATTTCGTCAGTCGCGCCAGCGCCGAGGCGGACTACGGCGTGGTGCTCACGCCGGACGGCAGCGCTGTCGACGCCGAGGCAACGGTGGCACGGCGGGCGCAGCGCCCGGAGACTGCGTTGTTCCATCAGAATGGTTACCGCGCGACGCTGGATTGAGTGCATGAACGACGGCATCATCATCGGCATCGACACCGGCGGCACCTTTACCGACGTAACGATCCTGGATCGGCGCAACGGCGTCATCCGCACCGCGAAAACCCCGACGACGCCACACGATCCGTCGCAAGGTTTCGCCCATGCCGCGAGGGACGGCCTCGCAGTGATGCAAGCCACACCGGCAGAAGTGTCGCGCGTGCTGCACGGTACCACGGTCGCCACCAATTTGATCCTCGAAAGCAAAGGCCCGCCGGTGGCGATGCTGGTGACGGCGGGGTTTCGTTCGGTGCTGGAGATCGGCCGCCAGGATATCCCGCGTTCCGGCAGCCTGTTCGAGTGGGTCAAGCCGAAACGGCCGGTGCCGCCTCGGCTGATCTGGGAAATCCCCGGCCGGATTGACCATCTCGGCAATGAAATCCAGCCGCTCGATAAAGCCGCGGTTCGCGCCGCCGCCCGAGCCATCGCTGCTGCCGGCATTACCGCGATCGCCGTGGTATTCATCCATTGTTACGCCAATCCCGCGCATGAACGCCGTGCCGCAGAACTGATCGCCGCCGAACATCCGTCCGCTTTGGTATCGCTGTCGTCGGACGTGCTGCCGGTGTTTCGCGAATATGAGCGGGCGATGACGACGGTGCTGAACATTTATGTCATGCCGGCGATCTCTGCCTATGTCGGACAACTGGAGCAGCGGCTGACCGACCAGGACATCGCCGCGCCGTTGTTGCTGATGAAATCCAGCGGCGGCGTCACCAGTGCGCGTACCGTGCGGCGCACCCCGGTGGAAACCGTGTTGTCGGGACCCGCGGCCGGTGTCGTCGGTGCGAACTTCATCGGCCAGAGCGCCGGATTTTCCGACATCATCGGGATCGATATCGGCGGCACCTCGGCCGATATCAGCCTGATCCATCATGGCCAGCCGGGCATGACAATGGCTGGCAAGGTCGCTGACTGGCCGGTGGGGCGGCCGATGCTCGACATCACGACGATCGGTGCCGGCGGTGGCTCGATCGCGCGCGTGTCGGTAGAAGGCGCGCTGACTGTCGGGCCGCACAGCGCCGGTGCCGTTCCGGGTCCGGTTTGTTACGGCAAAGGCGGCACCGAGCCGACCGTCACCGATGCGCATCTCGTCCTTGGCCATTTGCCGCCGTATCTGTTGGATGGATCGTTTCACCTGGACACCGAAGCGGCACGTGGCGCCATCGCCCACAAGGTCGCCGAACCGCTTGGCATGAGCATCGAGGAAGCCGCGCGCGGTATCATTTCCATCGTCGATCACAATATGATGGGCGCGATCCGCGTGGTGTCGGTGGAACGCGGCCACGACCCGCGCGATTTCGTTTTGGTGCCGTTTGGTGGCGCCGGACCGCTGCATGGCGGCTCGCTGGCCAGGCTGATGGGCATAAGCACGATCCTGATCCCACCGGCGCCCGGTGTGCTTTCGGCGCTTGGGCTGCTGGTGTCGAATTTACGTGCGGAATTCACCCGTACCAGCCTGCAACGCGCCGGTGCCGTCGATCTGGCCCGTCTTGCTGCCGTGTTCGCCGCATTGCATGCCGAGGCGATTGCCTGGCTGGACCAGGAAGCTGTCCCCGCTGCCGCGCGCCGTGTCACCTGGCATGCCAGCCTGCGGTATCAACATCAAGGGTTCGAACTGATTGTGCCGTGGGACGGCACAGCGATCACGGAAGCCTCGCTTGCCGGCACAATTGCGGCGTTTCACCGATTGCACGAACAACTCTACACCTTTGCGCAAGAAGATACCCCGGTCGAAATCGTTACGTTGCGCGTCGATGCCGAAGGTGCCTTCGCGCCGCCGGTCATGCAGGCGTTGCCGCCTGGCGGCCGGCCGGAGGCGGCGATCACCGGGGAAATTCTGATTGCCTCCGCCAATGGTCCGTTGCGGGCACGCATATATGACCGGACCCGACTCGGTGCCGGTGACACCATCACCGGGCCTGCGGTATTGACCCAACTGGATGCGACCACTCTGCTGTTGCCAGGCCAATCCGGAACAGTGCACCAACTCGGCTCCCTGATCGTGAGAGAGGTACCATGACCGCCCAACCCGTCCTGCTCAGCGAATATCGTCCGCCCGCGTTCCTGGTCAGCTCCGTCGATCTGGCGTTCGATCTCGATCCCGCGGCGACCAAGGTCGTCTCCCGTCTGGGTTTGCATCGGAATCCGAAGTCGCGGCCCGGTGAACCACTGCAGCTGAATGGCGAGGCGCTGACCTTGGTGCGTCTTGCCCGCGACGGCGTGACGCTGCCGGCCGATGCTTACCGGCTCGATCACGGCTTGCTGACCATCGACGCGATGCCCGATCAATGCATGCTGGAAATCGAAACCCGCATCGCGCCAGCCGAGAACACCGAACTGTCCGGCTTATACGTCTCGGGTGGCAGCTATTTTACCCAGTGCGAAGCGGAAGGTTTCCGTCGCATTACGTATTTCCCCGACCGCCCCGACGTCATGGCACGCTACACCGTCAGCATCACCGCCGACGCCGCTCAAACCCCCGTCATGTTATCCAACGGCAATCCTGGGCCTGTCACCGATGTGGGACGCGGCCGGCATCAGATCACCTGGACCGATCCGCATCCGAAGCCATGCTATTTGTTCGCACTGGTCGCCGGCGATCTCATTTCGGTCAAGGATGAATTCACCACGCAGTCGGGTCGCCATGTCGATCTCGGCATTTATGTTCGCCGCGGCGATGAGGACAAGTGTGCGCACGCCATGCGGTCGCTGAAAACCTCCATGCGCTGGGATGAGGACGTGTTCGGTCTGGAATACGACCTCGATGTGTTCAATATCGCCGCGGTGTCCGACTTCAACATGGGCGCGATGGAAAACAAGGGCCTCAATGTTTTCAACACGAAATACGTGCTGGCCAAACCGGATACCGCAACCGACGGCGACTACCAGGGCATCGAGTCGGTGATCGCGCACGAATATTTCCACAATTGGACCGGCGACCGGGTGACCTGCCGGGACTGGTTTCAACTTTCCTTGAAAGAAGGCCTCACGGTTTACCGCGACCAGGAATTCTCCGCCGATCAGGGCAGCCGGGCAGTCAAGCGGATCGGCGACGTGCGTGCCCTGCGGGCAGCGCAGTTCCGCGAGGACGGCGGACCGCTGGCGCATCCGGTGCAACCGAAATCCTATCTGGCCATCGATAACTTCTACACCGCGACGGTTTACAACAAGGGCGCTGAGGTCATCCGCATGATGGCCACGATCATCGGCCGCGAAAATTTCCGCAAGGGCATGGACCTGTATTTCCAACGGCATGACAACGATGCGGTAACGATCGAGGACTTTGTTGCCGCGATGGCCGATGCGTCAGGCGTCAACCTTGACAAATTCCGTACCTGGTACGACCAGGCGGGCACCCCCGAAGTCAGCATCGACGATGCGTACGATGCAGCCCAGAAACGTTACCGGCTGACGATCCGGCAGACCACCAAACCGACCCCGGGGCAACCGAACAAGCAGCCGGTGGTCATTCCGGTGGCTCTGGGCTTGCTCGACGGCAACGGTCAGGAGCTTGAAACGAAACTCGCAGGGGAGGCCGAGGCGAAGTCCGGCACACGAGTGCTGCTGGCGGACGCAGCGGAAACCACCTTTACCTTCGAAGACGTCGCCAGCCCGCCGGTGCCATCGCTGTTCCGCGGCTTTTCCGCGCCGATCAAGCTGTCGGGCATCAGTCCGGAGCGGGCCCGTTTTCTCGCTGCCCATGACACCGATCCGTTCGTGCGCTGGGAGTCCGGGCAGCAATATGCCACGCGTGTGCTGCTGGACATGATTCCGGCCTGGCATCGCGGTGAAGCGCCGGCGGTTGATGCCGGCCTGATCGAGGCGATGGCGGAAACCCTGGCGCAATCCGACAAAGATCCGGCGTTTGTGGCGGAAGCGCTGTATTTGCCGGGCGAGGCGTTTCTCGCCGATCAAATGGACATCGCCGACGTCGATGCGATCCATGCGGTACGCGACGCCGCACGGGTCGCGATCGGCGATAGCCTGAGCGACCGCCTGCGTGCCACCTACGACCGCTACACCGAAATCGGACCGTACAGCATCGACGGCGCCGCCATCGGCAAACGGTCATTACGCAATGCGTGCCTCGCCTATCTTTCCGCCGGTGGCGATCCGGCTCCGGCGAAGCGGCAGTTCGATACAGCGGGCAACATGACCGATACGCTCGCCGCTCTTGGCGTGCTGGCGGGTATCGACTGTCCGGAACGCGACGCCGCGCTGGCCGCATTCCACGCCAAATGGCGTGACGACCCCCTCGTGCTGGACAAATGGTTTTCCATTCAGGCGACTTCGCCCTTGCCCGATACCGTCGCCCGTGTGCGGGCGTTGTCCGGGCACGCGGATTTCGATCTGCGCAACCCGAACCGGATCCGTGCCCTGGTCGGCGCCTTTGCCGCTGCCAACCAAGTACGGTTTCACGATGCGAACGGCGAGGGCTACCGATTCCTCGCCGAAATTGTGCTCCAGCTCGATCCGGCCAACCCGCAAATCGCCGCGCGCCTCGTTGGCTCGCTCGGCCAATGGCGCCGCTTCGACGCCGGTCGCCAGGCGCTGATGAAAGGCGAACTCAATCGCATCCTCGCATTGCCTGGGCTGTCCAAGAACACCTACGAGGTCGTATCGAAAAGTCTGGATCACTGAAAGCAAGCTTCGTGTCCTTCGTGCGCTTTACTGACTTTGTGAAATTGCAGGCCAAGGCACATGCCCCAGGCACATGCCAGGGCATCGCCGCGAAGCCGCAGGCATCCGTGCGTGCGGAGCGGTCATAGGTGTCACAAAGGACGTAAAGCACACAAAGGACACGAAGCTTTCTTACCACCAGGCGGCGCCTGAGATCGCCCAAAGGAAGCCTCCCATGGCCCAAAATCCCAGCCGTTTCGCGGGTCCCGTCGATCAGGACTGGCTCAGCCGGCACACCGAACCCATCATCGAACCCGAATTGCCGATCATCGATCCGCATCATCATTTGTGGACCCGCGACGGCAACGTCTATCTGCTACCGGAACTGCTCGCGGATATCGCCAGCGGCCATAACGTCGTGGCAACGGTGTTCGAGGAATGCCATTCGATGTACCGCGCCACCGGTCCCGACGAGGAAAAGTCGATCGGCGAAACCGAATTCGTCACCGGCGTTGCCGCAATGGGTGCCAGCGGAACGTTTAGCACCACGAAAATCTGCGCTCGCATGGTCGGCCGCGTCGATCTCATGCTCGGGACCCGCGCCAGGCCATTGCTGGAACGGCATATGCTTGCCAGCGGCGGGAGGTTCGCCGGCATCAGGCAATCCACCGCCTGGGATGCCAGCGATCGCATCCACAAAGTCGTGCCGACCCCGGGAATGCTGCTCGATACCAATTTCCGGGCGGGCTTTGCCGCACTCAGCGCGCTTGGCCTGGTGTTCGATGCCTGGGTGTATCATCCGCAACTCGACGAGGTCGCTGATCTCGCCGCCGCCTTCCCGCGCACCCGGATCGTCCTCAACCATGTCGGCAGCCCAATCCTTGGCGGGCCGTACGCCGCCGACCGCAACAAAGTTTTTGCGGAATGGCGCGCCGGCATGGCGAACCTCGCCGAACGGCCAAACGTGGCCGTCAAACTTGGTGCTTTGCCGATCCGGCTGCCAGGCGTCATCACCGCAGCAAAAGACATCCCGCCGTCGTCCGAGGAAGTCGCCGCCGCCTGGCGCCCATGGCTGGATACCAGCATCGAACTGTTCGGGGCCGATCGCTGCATGTTCGAAAGCAACTTCCCGGTGCAGAAGCGTTGGTGTTCCTATCAGGTGGTGTGGAATGCGTTCAAACGCCTCGCCGCCAGCGCCTCTGCCGCCGAGAAAGCGGCATTGTTCGCCGGCACCGCTGCGCGTGTCTATGGAGTTCCAACATGAATTCCCAGGCCATGACCGGTTTCTCCGATCGCATTTGGCAACGCACCACCCCGCTGCGCGACGCCATCCACGCACTGAACTTCAACAAGGAACTCGCCGCCGGCACGCTGGCGCGGGAAACGTTCCAGTTCTATATCGTTCAGGACGCGCTGTATCTCGACCAATACGCGCGAGCCCTCGCCATCGCCGGCGCGCGCGGGCCCGACAGCGCGACCTTACGTGCCTTCGGACATTACGCGATCGAGGCCATCGCCGTCGAACAGGCATTGCACGAACGCTACCTCAGGGAATTCGGCGTCGACCCGGCCGGCATCGCCACCGCAGAGCCGTCGCCGGATTGCCTCGGCTACACCAGCTTCCTGATGGCAACCGCGTATCATGAGCCGTGGGAGGTCCTGGTCGCGGCCCTGTTGCCGTGCTTCTGGCTCTACTGGGACGTCGGCACGACGATCGCCAAGACCGCTGCTGCGGACAATCCGTATCGTGCCTGGATCGACACTTACGCCGATGACGGGTTCGGCGACGCGGTGCGAGCGGTCATTGCCTCCACCGACCAGGCTGCTGCGGCCGCGAGCGATACCGTCCGCGATCGCATGGCCACCGCGTTTATCCGGTCCTGCCAGTACGAGTGGCTTTTCTGGGATGGCGCGTGGCGGCGGCGTTCCTGGCCAGTCTCGCCATAGACCGCTCCGACAGTGTGGCCTTCTTTCCCATCGCGCGTATCCCGTGCAGACCACGCAAATCGCGCAGCAGGGAGCCCTCCGACACCGCCTGAAGGTCCAGCACCGATCGGCCAGCGCCAATCTGGCGTGCGAGGCTTGCGGCGCCCAATGTGATCACGTTGCTATCCGCGGGCGGATGCAGTGCGGCGGAGCGAATGTTCCGGCTCAACTCTGTCAACGGGGCCCGACCGGCCATTCCGGTCGCAATGGCGAGCGGTTTCCCATCCAGACACACGACCCGCGCCAGAACATGGGCCAACATCGCTCGCGGCAACGAGCCATCGCTATCCGTCGGCCGCACCTGCGCCAGTTCGATCATTAGCCACGGACCTGGCGGCGTTGTCCGCTCGATCAATCCAAGCACCCCGGCATAACCGCCGGTCGCCCGATCAATGGCGAGAACGACGTGGGTCAGAGCGTCCAGATCGCACCACTGCCAATGGCTCAATGGCAGGCCGGCATCCGTGAGACCATCGAAAATCATGGGCCAGTCGATCCCACGCAGCGCCCGTCGATCCTGTAAATACGTCAGTTTGATTTGTGAGCCTGCAAGTAAATAATGCATGTCCCGCGCCCCTCGCCCAGTTTAACCTCGGCTTTTCGAAGAGAGACTGGCACGCCAGCGGTGAAGTCATCTGTGAGCTATATCACAGAACAGGAAAATATCGGCTAACCTTCGCGTGATTTCGTGGCCAGAGTGACAGGTTGTTTCCGCCTGGTCTAACGTGGTCGCGTCAATAATGGGGAAATTTCCATGCCACGTCGCCTGATCGACATCTCCGTGCCGCTGAAAGCGGGGATCAAAAGCGATCCGCCGCATATGCTGCCGCAAATCGAGTATCTGGACCACCACCAGACCGCGCCGGCGATGGCAGAGTATATGGGTGTCCGGGTCGATCAGTTGCCCGACGGCGAGTATGCCGCGGTAGAAAAAGTGCAGATCAGCACACATAACGGCACGCATCTGGATGCGCCATATCACTTTTTTTCGACGATGAATCACGCCCTGAAACCAGGCGGTGAGCCGTCCTGGCGAATCGACGAGGTGCCGTTGGAATGGTGCTTTCAACCTGCCGTGAAACTGGATTTCCGGCACATGGCGGCTGGCTATGTGGTAACGCCAGGCGATGTGGAGGCTGAATTAAAGCGCATCGGTCACACGCTGCGGCCGCTGGAAATCGTGCTGGTCAATACTGCGGCGGGCGCTCGCTACGGGCAGGATGATTTCGTCGATTCCGGCTGCGGCATGGGCAAGGCCGCCACGATGTGGCTGCTGGAGCGTGGCGTGCGGCTGACCGGCATCGATGGCTGGAGTTGGGATGCGCCGTTCTCGCTCACTCGCGAACGGGTCAGGCAAACCGGCGACGCGAGCCTGATCTGGGAGGGGCATCGCGCCGGCCGGGAAATCGGCTACTCGCATCTGGAGAAGCTGCACAATCTGGAAACGCTGCCGGCGGACGGGTTCGAAGTGGTGTGCTTCCCAGTGAAAGTGCACCGCGGCTCCGCGGGATGGACCCGCGCGGTCGCAATCATTAACGATCCGGCATGATCCCGCCGCTGCCCGAGCTGCGCTTTCTGCCGATCCCGGACGCGTCCCGTTCCCGTTATCTGGGCGATCGGTTCAGCTATATGGAGGCGGGCGCAGCGGATGCGCCACCGTTGCTGCTGCTGCACGGCGTCGGCGCCAATGCGATGCACTGGCGGTTTCAGTTCGCCGGCCTGAGCGACCGGTTCCGCGTCATCGCCTGGAACGCGCCTGGGTACATGCTCAGCGACAATCTTGTGAGCGAGGCGCCGGAGGGGCGGGATTACGCGGATGCCTTCGTGGATTTCCTGGACGCTGTGGCAGTGGCGCGCTGCGACGTGCTGGCGAATTCATTTGGCTCCCGTATCGCTCAATGCGTGGCATGGTTTCATCCGGGACGGATTACCCGGATGGCGCTGACCGGCACGGCGATCGGTCAACGCGACCTGCAAGCGGACGCCCGAGCGCAATTGATCGCGGCGCGGCAGGCCCAGGTCGTGGGGGGCGGATATGGCTTCGGGGCCCGAGCGAAGGCGCTGGTCGGAACGGACGCGTCGGAGCAAACGATTGCTCTGATCCAGCATGTGCTGCGCGCCACCAATCCCGACGGGTTCCTGCGCGCCGTGCGGTTCCTGGCGTCGAATACTTATACGCCCGACTTTGCGGCGCGGCTGACGATGCCGATGCTGTTGATCCAGGGCGAGTCCGATACCGTGACACCGCTGGAGAGCAACGCTGCCGTACTGGCTCGGGCAGTGCCGCATGCACGGCTGACAGTTCTGCCGGGAACCGGTCATTTGCCCGAGGTGGAGCGGTGGGAACTGGTCAACGATTTGGTGCGAGAGTTTTTCACACTCGCGGAACCGGTTTGACCAGTGACGAAGCATTCACGGAAAGGCTCAGGGCCCGCGCGCAACCCGTCGGTGATCGCGGCCGTTAACCAAATGGTAACACGCCGGTGCCATGAGGACTGCGCCGCCACTCGGAGTCGGTTCCGGACCCTGACAACGGCAGCTTCGTCCGGAAAGGCGTCATGCAACCTGCCAACGCGATATCCGTCTCGCAGACCAGTACCGAGACACTGGCCGCTCTGCTGATCAGCAGCAATGTGATCGCGTTGGCATTGGCCGATCAGGACCGCCTGCTGTTCGTGAACGCCGCGTTCCGTCGTCTGTTCGATCGCCCCGACGGGCTGACGGATGTGTCGCTCCTTGATTTGTTGCTGCCGGCGCATCGGCAGCCGGTCGGCACTGCATTGCAGGCGACAAACGGACCGTCGCCGCTCTGTGTCGCGGAGGCATTCCGCGGTGAAACCAAGACCTTCGAACTTGAACTGCGGTTCGAGCAGGTGATGTGCGACGGCGCACCTCTGCTGGCGATCTTCGCCCAGGATGTAACCGACCGCTATCGGGTCGAGGCGCAACTGAATTTGCTGGCGTTCTCCGATCCGCTGACCGGCCTTGGCAACCGGGCCATGTTCGCCGACCGGCTGCGCCACGCCATGCTGATCGCGCGCCGGACCGGCCGATCGTTTGCGGTACTCGCGTTGGATCTGGACAATTTCAAGCCGATCAATGACCGCCATGGGCACGCCGCAGGCGATCTCGTGCTACAGCGTATCGCCGCGCGCATGCTGGCGTGCCTGCGCGATACCGATACCATTGTGCGCCTCGGCGGTGACGAATTCGCCGTGTTGATACCCCACCTAACCGACCGCGCCGATGCGATGGCCACCGCCAACCGTTTGATCGAGCTGACGAAGCAACCCGTTGGCCTCGGCAAACTGGCGCTGCGGGTCGGTGCCAGTGTCGGCGTCGCGATCTATCCGGAGCACGCGAGTACAGTCGATCATTTGCTTGCCGCGGCCGACCGGGCACTCTATGTGGCCAAACGGCGTGGTCGCGGCCGTGCCGTCTGGGCCAGCGAGGCTGCGGCAGAGCAGTTCGCGCCGGCGCCGCTGGTGTGGAACGCTGCGCACGAGGTTGGCATCGCCGAGATCGACGAGCAACATGCCCGATTGGTGGAGTTGCTGAACAAGCTGACCGACGCGCTGCGCAACGGCGAGGCGCATGAGACGGCCTTGCAGGAAGTCGTCCGTTACACGCGATTTCATTTCGCGACCGAAGAACGTCTGATGCGCAACCATCATTACGATGGTGCCGCCGCGCACTGCGACATGCATCATCGATTGCTGGAGGACCTGAGTGGTCTTTGCCTGGATGGCGCAGGGATCAGCGTCAGCCTGATTGTGCGCTATCTGCGGGAATGGTTGCTGCGCCACGTGGACGGTGCCGACCGCGACCTGGCAGTTGCGCTGCTTATGGGGGCCGAAGCGTGACCCGCGCTATTGAAACGAGGCGGGTCACTCGTCGGCACGACGCGAAATTGCGATTGTCGTGCTCACGAACTAGCGGCATTCGTCACGTATAGGTAGTTTCCGAGGCTGCCGGCTCTGACCGGGCTGATCCAAATCATCGACGCCCGTGCCGTCGCGCCGAATCATCGGCCCAGCGCCGCGAGCCGTGACGAATTGCCAGCGCGGCGTGCCGCGACGAAATGGGGGCCCACTCATGGATTTCATCAGTCAGCTGTTCACCGAGCAGCCTCTGGTCGCGCTCTTTATCACCATCGCTCTCGGCTACTTTGTCGGGAAACTGAAGTTCGGCAAATTCGTACTGGGCGGCATCGCCGGAACACTGCTGGTCGGTGTCATTATCGGCCAGATCGGCGTCAAAATGGACCCGGGTATCGGGGCAATCTTCTTTGCGCTGTTCATCTATGCGGTCGGCTTCCAGGGTGGGCCGCAGTTCTTTCACGCGCTTAATTTGCGCTCGCTGAACCAATTGGTCTCCGCTTTCGTCATGTGCTTTACCGGCCTGCTGTGCGTGCTTGCCGCCGCCTGGATGTTCGGACTGGACCGCGGCATGGCGGCGGGCCTTGCGGCCGGCGGCCTGACCCAATCGGCAATTCTCGGCACTGCTGGCGACGCCATCGGCAAACTTGGCCTTGCTGCGCCGCTGACCAAGGTCATGCAGACCAACGTCGCTGTCGGCTATGCGGTTTGTTATATTTTCGGCTCGCTTGGCCCGATCATCATGGTCACCTGGTTCCTGCCATTGATCATGCGATGGGACATCCGCAAGGAGGCGGTGGCGCTCGAGAAAAACCTTTCCGGCGGGAATGCGGAGCTTGAACCTGGCCAGTTCGACGCGGTCAACGACATCATCACGCGCGTCTATCAGGTCACGCGGGACCACAAGGCCATCGGCCAGACGACGCTCGCACTTAACATGCAATTGTCCGACGCCGCCGTCGAAGGCATCTACCGCGGCGGCAAGTCGATCGACTTCGGCAACGATGCCGTCATCCAGCTCGGCGATGCCGTCGCGATCACCGGAAAACTCGCCGCCGTACAGGAGTCCAATGCCTTCCTCGGCGATGAGATCGTCCGTCCGCCCGGATTTTCCGCCATCGAGGAAAGCCGCGAAATCATCCTGACGAATCGTGCGCTAAGCGACCGCGAAATTGGCGAAATTCACAATCATGTGAGTGCTGAAACCCGTCACGGTGTGTTTCTGACCGCGGTTAAGCGCATGGGTCGGGATTTACCCTTGCTCGACAAGCTCAAACTTAAGACCGGTGACGAGTTGCACTTTACCGGCAGCACGGCGGATCTAGATCGCGTGCAATCGAAGATCGGTTACAAAATCAGCGCCGCCGCTGCCACCGACTTTATCTTTTTCGGCCTCGGCATGGTGGTCGGCATCCTGATCGGCATGATCTCCTTCAAAATCTGGGGCGTGCCGATTTCCGTCGGCAGCGGCGGCGGGTGCCTGCTGTCGGGTTTGATGTTCGGCTGGCTGCGCAGCGTTCACCCTCGCTTCGCGGCGCTACCGATGGGCGCATCCAGTTTCCTCAGGGATTTCGGACTGGCTGCATTCGTTGGCATCGTCGGCATCGGCGCAGGCCCGCAGGCGCTCACCGCCATCAAGCAATATGGCCTGACGCTGTTTTTTCTCGGCGTCGGCGTCACTCTGATCCCGCAGATCATCGGCTTCTTTTTCTCCTACTTCGTTCTGCGCATCAAAAATCCGATCGAGGCGCTGGCCTGCGTCGCCGGTGGCCGTAGCGCGAACCCGGCCTTCGCCGCCTTACTCGCCAAAGCCGGTAACGCCACGCCGGTGGTTTCCTTCACCGTCACCTATGCAGTTGCCAACGTCTTTCTCACCCTTTGGGGGCCCGTAATCGTTGGCATCATCACCAGGAATGCCGGGCCCTGACCCTATCTACGGAGCATCAGCATGTTAGAGAAAACGCATGGCGACGTCGCCAATCTCAGTCCTTTTGAATTGAAGGACCAATTGATCGCGCTCGCATCATCCGATGCACAGCGGTTGATGTTGAATGCTGGCCGCGGCAATCCTAATTTCCTTGCCATGTTGCCACGGCTGGCGTTCTTAAGCCTCGGTGAGTTCGCCATGCTGGAGGCGCAACGGTCGTACTCTTACCTGGACAGCGGCTTTGGCGGATTGCCGGAAAACCAGGGCATCGTCCAGCGCTTCGAAACCTATGCCGGCAATCATCGGAACAACGACGGCGTCCGCTTCATTCGGGCTGCGATTTCCTACGTCAAAGACCAACTCGGGCTCGACCAGGACGTGTTTCTGTTCGAGATGGTCGGTGCCTTCCTGGGCTGCACCTATCCGACGCCGCCACGAATGCTGCTGCACACAGAAGAAATCGTCAAAGCCTATCTGGTCCAGGAGATGCTGGGAGCCGAGCCCAGAGCCGGCGATTTCTCGCTGTTCGCTACCGAAGGCGGTACTGCCGCCATGGCGTATATTTTCCAGAGCCTGAAGCAAAACGGCTTGCTGCAGCCCGGTGACAAGATTGGCATCGGCACGCCGATTTTTTCGCCCTACCTGGAAATCCCGGTACTGGCGGAATACGAGCTCGAAATCGTCGACATCAGGATGGATGGCCACGCCGACTGGCAATTCCCCGCCGCGGAACTGGAAAAGCTGAAAGACCCCGGCATCAAAATCTTCTGCCTGGTCAATCCCAGCAACCCGCCCTCGACTAAAATGTCGGACGCCGCGCTGGCGCAACTCACCGACTTCGTGGCGCACACACGGCCGGACCTGTTCATTGTCACCGATGACGTCTACGGCACATTCGCCGATGATTTCGTTTCCATCTTCGCGAAATGCCCACGCAACACGCTGCTGGTCTACTCGTTCTCGAAATTCTTCGGCGCTACCGGCTGGCGGCTTGGCGTCATCGCCCTGCACGAGGACAACGTGTTCGACACTGCGCTGGCGGCGTTACCGGGGGCGGAGAAGCAGCGTCTCGATGCGCGCTATGCGTCGCTCACCACCAAACCGCGCGAGTTGCGCTTCATCGATCGGCTGGTCGCCGATAGCCGCGCCGTCGCGCTCAATCACACCGCGGGCTTGTCCGGCCCACAGCAATTGCAAATGGCGTTGTTCGCGTTGAACGGGCTGATGGATCGTGAACACCGCTATAAGAACGCAGCGAAAGCCTTAATCCGGCAGCGCTACCAAACCCTCTACCGAACCATGGGCGTGGCAGTGTCCCGCGAGCCCAACGATGTGAATTATTATACGCTCATCGACCTGCAAGAGATGGGCGGCAAACTCTATGGGCCGGAATTTCAGGCCTGGTTCGTCAAGAGCGATCTCGGCATCGATTTCCTGTTCCGTCTGGCGCAGGAAACCGGCGTTGTGCTGCTGCCCGGCAACGGGTTTGAAGTTGTCGACACCTCGGCCCGGGTTTCGCTCGCCAATTTGACCGATCACGAATATGCTGCGATCGGCCGCTTCACGCGCCAGATCCTGGACGAGTACTTTGCCGATTTCAGCAAGAGAAAACCAGAGCAGTCCGTCACCCATTCCGGGATTGGAAGCGCTCCATCAAATCGGTAAGCAATATGTCATCGAGTGACTTCGATCTGGCCGAGGCATGCCTGGCCATGATGCTGCGACGTGCAGCGATTTAGCGATTGCAGGTGCCGATTCGGGCCCCGCTTTCGCGACACACCGGTCGGCAGGCTGACCAACGTCACCGTCCGTCATTGTTCAACACTATGAGAGTGGAGGTGCCATGCGCCAGCACCTTGCCGTCCTGACTGAGCACTTTGGCCTCGGCTGAGACGATCTGACGTCCTTTGGCGATGACGTGGCCCTCGGCCCGGATGCGTCCGGTATCTTTGCTGATCGGTCGGGAAAAATTCGCCTTGGTTTCGATCGTGGCGAACCCCTTCCCCGGTGCGAGCAAGGACAGTCCGGCGCAACCGGCCGCACTGTCGATCAACGTCAATGCCCAACCGCCGTGCACGCTGCCCATCGGGTTGAGCAAATGTGCGGCGGGCTCGCCCTCGAAGACCGCGAAGCCGTCGCCCACCTCGGTGATCCGGAACGACAAGGTTTGCGAAATCGGCGGTTGCGGCAGTTCGCCGTCGATGATCGCCTGCAACATTTGCCGGCCGGTCCTGTCGGCGAGGTCGGCGGGCGACGGCACGCCATAAGTGAGATTTTTGCCTTGAATCATGATTTTGACTTTCCATGTATCTACATCCTATGTATATGCATAGACCTATGAGAGCGCCAAAACAACCGCGAAAATCGCTGCGTGCCGATGCCCGCACGCTGATCGAGACCTGCGGCGGCTGGAACAGCCGGCTGGCCGCGCGGCGCATCACGCTGTTTCTCGATCGGGAACTCGCCAGTCTGGGTCTGACAGTCGCGCAACTCGGACTGATGGCGCAGATTGCGGTGCTGGCGGACGACTCGATGGGCGAACTGGCGAACCGTGCCGGCCTGGAACAATCGACGCTGTCACGCAATCTTCGCACGCTGGAAGCCGAAGGCCTGATCGAGATCGCGGTTGTCGAAACCGATTTGCGACGGCGGGCGGTGTGGCTGACCGAGGCCGGTGCGCGCCGGTTGGAGGCAGCGATCCCGATCTGGCGGCGGGCGCATGCCAGACTTTCGGCCTGTGTCGCGCCGGAACTGGTGCGACGGCTGGCCGATGAAACGCAACGGCTGACGCGCGTTTAGATCGCACTTTGCATGAAAAGCATGACATGTCTGTTGGAGGATATTCTGTGGTTGGACAAGCATCACTTCGGGCAGACCAACGCGAAACGGCAACAGGCCATGCGGACGGCTTTTACGGTTGGGTCACCGATCTGGTGCATCAACATCGGGCACGCCTCATTCGCGTGGTGCGGCGCGAGGGCGTGCGGGCCGATGATGCCCTGGACTGCGTGCAGGAGGCATTCCTGAGTTTTTTCAATTTACCCCAGGCGCGACTTTTGGTTGGGATGAACGACGATTCGGCGCGGATGCTGGTCATACTGGCACGTAACATCGCGCGTAACCGCCGCCGCCGGCATGATTACGTGCGCCCGCATATCGTCGATGACGCAACGACGGAGGGACTGGCTTCCGATACCACATCGGCAGACGAAATCATCGCTATCGCCGAACAGCGTGCAATGACGTTGGGTTGCATGGTTACATTGAATGACGTGCAACGAGCGATTGTGCAACTTCGCGTGATCGATGACATCCCGGGCGAGAACATCGCTCGCCAATTAGGCATGACGCCGTCCCATGTCGCCGTCCAGCTGTTTCGGGCCAAACAGAAATTGCGACTGTGCGTTGACGGAATGGAACTTCGCCCAGTCACGCAGGTAGAGGTAAAACCGATGTCTTCTGAGAAGCAAGGGATCGCGTTGCTTGCAACGCGATCCCTCGGCAAGGCGGTCGGCTAGGCGGCGTCGCCGATCAGCAGGAAAGACGGCGGCCCGCCCGTCGAAATCGCCGCCGCATGTTGCAACGCTTCCTGACCGCCGATCGACTGGGCGCAGGCTTTGGCAGCCTCCGCGCTGGGAAATTCCACGACGGAGATCGCATAGGCGATTGGATCGCCGCTCGGCGCGCCCAGTACGCGCTTTGTCGTCACGCCAGTGGCCCCGATCAGGCGAGGACCGGCGTAAGGCAAATGTTCGTCACGGTACGCCCGATCGAACGCGGCAGGATCTTTCGGCGGCGGATAGATAACCAGCAATTGCACGGACATGATCAACTCCTTCAGTCGTGGTGAACAACTCCATAGGTGCTGATCCGGGCCGACATTACGGCATCGGCCGAAATTTCCTGATGAAAACGATTGCCGCGGCGCGGCCGGCAGTGAATTTCCCCAACGGATCGATGCATGTGGCGAGGTCAGAGCTGATCCGACGGTATAATACTGCATCAGACGGCTCGTAGCCGAGCCATGACGGGGCCGAAACGGCAGTATTCGGGTCCACACCCCTTGCCAGGCGCCTCCGCGCAGGCTTTGACCATTCCTACCGCGCCGGAGGAGGAATCCCGACCCATGCGTATCACCGCCGTTCGCCTGTTCCGACTGACCGGAACGATGGAAACCCAGGGCCCGTTCTGGGAAGAACGCCTGGTTCGCCCGATCGACATCTACCTTCACTATCGGATCCGCAACGACTTCGAAGGCGGCGTGCAGCTCGACCCCACGCACTACCGCATGGAACAGCACTTCGTACGGATCGAGACCGACGAAGGCCCACACGGCATCGCCGGCCCGCTGCCCGACATGGTGGCGCTGTACATCGCCAAACGGCTCCGCCCGCTACTGCTGAACCAGGACCCGATTGCGCATGAGTTGCTGTGGGACCAGATGCACCGTTTCATGGTGCATGGCCGCCAAGGCGACGCGATGCTCGCGATCAGTGCGGTCGACTGCGCGCTGTGGGACCTGAAAGGCCGTTGGCTCAACCAGCCGGTGTATCGCCTGCTTGGTGGCCCGACCAGGGACAGTGTGCCCTGCTACGCCTCGATGCTTGGCTTCAACGTGCTCGATCCGGGCCACGTCCGCGACCGAGCCGCCGAGTATAAGGCTCTCGGCTATCCGGCGCAGAAATGGTTCTTCCGCCACGGTCCGATGAGCGGCTACGACGGCATGCAGCAAAATATCGACCTGGTCCGCACATTGCGAAAGACCCTCGGCGATGACTACGACATTATGCTGGATTGCTGGCAGTCGTTCGATCCGATCTATGCCATCGAGTTGGCCGATCGTATTGCCGAGTTCCGCCCGCGGTGGCTCGAGGAATGCGTCATGCCGGACCGCATCGACAGCTATCGCCGGGTCAAGGACTCGACTTCAATCCCGCTGTCCGGCGCCGAGCACGAATACACCAGCTGGGGGTTCAAGCGCTTCATCGATGCCGAAGCCCTCGACGTCCTGCAGCCCGACCTGTACTGGGCTGGCGGTCTGTCCGAGACCTTGAAAATTGCCGCTTTGGCGCGCGCTGCCGACCTGATGGTCATCCCGCACGGCCATTCCACCCCGGCCGGGCTGCACTTCACTTTGGCGCAGTCGCCTGCCCTGACGCCGTACCAGGAGTATCTGGTGAAGTGGAACGCCATCAATCAGTTCTTCCTCACCGATCGGCTGGAACCGTTAAACGGGGTCCTGGCGCAGCCCACGTCACCGGGTTTGGGCATGGACCTTGATGAGGCTCGGATCGAGGCAAGTGTCGAACTCGAGGTCTGACAGGTGGCCCGAACCTGCTATGATCCGGTGATGAGCATGGCGTTCCAATTGCCGATGACTGTGCAGGAGTTCCTGGCCTGGGAGGACCAGCAGGAACTGCGCTGGGAATTCGACGGGTTCGCGCCGGTTGCGATGACTGGTGGACTAATGCCCACGAGACGATCGGCGGGACCTTGCGTGCCCTGCGGTATGACCGGCTGAAGGGAAAACGTTGCCGGGTACGCGGGCCAACCCTAAAGATCGAGGTGGCCGGCCGCATCCGATATCCTGACGCTTTTGTTTTTTGTACACCTGTGCCTGCCAATGTCACCACCATCAAGGACCCCGTCGTCGTGTTCGAGGTCCTGAGCCCAGGCACGTCCCGCACCGACCGGATCGACAAGCTGCGCGAGTGCCGGGCGACGAAATCGATCCAGCGCTACGTTATTCTGGAGCCCGACAGCATCGCCGCGACGGTCTACACGCGTGGCGGCGAGGATTGGATCGTCCGCCCCCTGGTCGCCGGCGATGCGTTGGCGATGCCGGAAATCGAGGTGGTAATCCCACTGTCCGACATTTACGCCGACGTCGAACTCGGCCCGTCGGCGAGCGGTGAACCGCCGGAGGCCGAATTGGCCTAAAAACGTCCCGACCCCCATGCATACGCATGACAAACGGATCAGACCCGCGTGGCGCGAAGACCTCGGCTGCTTTTAATGCCTGGCCTTTGACGTTGCTATGCAATATCTGCCGCTCTAGATTTATGCCGCAATGCAGCATAGGGGCGAGGTATGCTTCCACGCGATGAGGACCCACGCAAAACCACTCCCATGTCCATGCCGGCCTGGGGGCCGGCGTTGGCCGCCTCGCTGTTTATTGTGGCGGTCGGCGGTGTGACCACGTGGTTCGCATTGCAGTTCGATGCGCTTCGCCCGCGCGTGGGCGATATGATCGTGTTTGCCCCGAACCAGTCGGATGGCGATCCCTGGCAGTTGCAGGTTCCCACGACCGCGGTGGCCGGGCGCGACAAGGCAGACGGACCCTGCGTCTTCGATCCAAATGAAATGTCCGCCTCCGGCGGGAGCCTGGTCATCGAGTCGCGCGAGGAAGCCAATCCCCCTCGTTTCCAACTGCATTGGGCTGGGGGTCATACCGCGAAAGGTTGGGGCGATTGCGGGTCTGCTGCCGATCTGACGCTCGACCGGTTCGATCTCCAGCGGCTGGCCAATTCGGCCGGCGGCTTCGGCGTAAAGCCGCGCGCAGTCGAATAACGATCGCGCCTGGCGGTCCGGAGACGGCCGCTCGGGAAAGCGCGGCAGTCTGGTAACCGCAATCAGTGAAGCGCGAGTCAAGGCGCTGCCCCCTCGTCATCCCCGCGCTCGTCGCGGGATCTATCTCCAGCACCTTGCCGCGTGCGATCCCCCCGGCGAGCGCGGGGATGACGACCTACGGGTCGCGGCCACGCGATTTTGGCTACTGGTCCACACAGCCGCGCGTGCCGCATCCGTCGGCACGGGCGCCGCTATTGCGCGAGCATCGGCCTGGCGGTCGAAAAGTGCAGCTATTATCACATTATTAACGCCGCTATAATTTGGTCTCATTCGCCGAAGCGCGTTATGGTTTTGTTATGACAAATCCGACACCTTCGATTGGCGATCTGATCAGAGAATGGCGTCAACGGCGTCGCCTCAGTCAGTTCGACCTCGCCTGCGATGCTGAGATTTCCGCCAAACATATGAGTTTCCTGGAAACCGGCCGCGCCATGCCCGATCGGGAGATGGTCCTGCATCTCGCCGAGCGTATGTTGGTGCCGTTGCGTGACCGCAATATCATGTTGCACGCCGCCGGCTTTGACCCGTCCTATCAGGAACGGTCGCTTGACGACCCGGCGTTTCGGGAGACGCGCCACAGTATGGAGCTCATGCTGCGGATGCATGAGCCAAACCCCGCCGTGGCAATCGACCGGCATTGGATCATGGCGGCTTCGAACCGGGCCGTTGCCAGTCTGGTCTCGGGCGTGGATCCGCTGCTGTTGGCGCCGCCCGTCAATATCGTCCGCCTCAATCTGCACCCCGCCGGGCTGGCGCCGCGGATCATCAATCTGGCAGAGTGGCGGCAGCATCTGTTGGCCCGGCTGGGCCAACAGATCGACGCGACCGGTGACCCGATCCTGATGGCACTCGTTGAGGAGGTCAGCCGCTACCCGATGCCGGCGGGCGCCACCAGGCGGACGAAGCCGCGCGATTTTGAAACCTTGGCGGTGCCGCTCCGGTTGGCAACGGTGCAGGGCCCATTGGCATTCTTCAGCACGACGACGGTGTTCGCCCGCCCGGTCGATATCACCCTGTCGGAACTTACGCTCGAAGCGTATTTCCCCGCCGATGCGGCCACAGTGAGTATCATGCGCAGAATTTCGGCCGAGCAGGCACCGGTTGCAGCGCATCTGGCGCCGCGTGAGGCGCCCAGGGCTACCCGTTTGGCGCGGCGAGCAGCAAGCGGTTAACCGCCTCCAGAGCCGGGAACAGCGCCCGCCAGGCGCGGCCGAATGCCTCGGCGCTGGTGCCTCTGGCGGCGAGTTGCGCGCCGATCTCCCCGACCGAGCGCTTGCCGTCGATTTGCCGCAGAATCGCTGCGGCCAGCGGCGGAACTGCCACCGGCACCCGCAATCCGTCGAGGTTGAAGAAGATCGTGTCATTGACCTGAATGGTTTTGGCGATGTCCTCGCCGGTCATCTCCCGGCAAATCGGCACTGCGTCGGGTTGGTATGGATCGGCGCGCCTGGCTGGTTCGCTGCTGCGGGTGCAATAGACGATGTGCGCCGCGATGTTGCCGGCAAGCGATTCCGCCAGCGCCGCTCGCTGTAACGGGGACAGCGTGGCGATGCGTGCGCGCAGGCGTGGGTCGGGCAGCAAAGGGATCGGATCGTAGCGGATTGGCTCGACCCAGCAGGCGACCGTCAGTCCCACGCCCGCCAGCAAGTCATGCAGTGCGGGAACGGTGTAGGCGCGATCGCGCGGATTGAGCAGCAGGTCATACAGGCCGGCATCGCCGCCGCCCAGGTGATCGGTGACACTGCGGTTGGAGCGCAGCCACGCCGTCTCCGGCAAATGCTTCATCACGCGCCGCGCGATATCCAACCGTGCCGCGGGATCCTGGTCGGGGGGTGCGAGCAGGCGTAGTCCATCCTGAAGCATGTAGATGCCGGTCCGCCCATGCGGCGCGTAGACCATCAGTCCCATGCCGCCGCCTGGTGCCAGCACCGCAAGCAGCGCGCGCAATCCGGTCTCCGGGTCCGGCAAATGATGCAGCACACCGCAGCAATCGATGTAGTCGAACGGCCCCAGACCCGAGTCCGGCAAATCCAGCAGCGAGCGTTGTTCCCACACAATGTTGTTCAGCCCCCGTGCCGCCGCTCTTGCCTGCGCGATCTTCAGCGCGGCAGCGGAGCGGTCGAGCCAGGTTACCGTCCCCTGGCGTCCCTGCCGGGCCATTTGTTGCGCCAACATGATCGTGGCATCGCCGGAGCCGCCGCCGGCGACCAGCACTCGCAACGGGCGCGACGTTGGTCGTGTCGCGCCGAATACCCAGTAATCGACTTCCCTGAGATGGCCGGGACTGCCGACGATCAGCCGCTTTGCCTCATCGCGCGGATCGCGTTGTGGGTACGGATACGCCTCATATTGAGCCGCCAGGCGCTGATCGGTCAGGTCGGTCATCACTTGAGCTTACCGGATTTCCCTGCGCATGCGACCCTTGTGCGCTTGTTTCGACTGACCCCTGGCCTTAGGTATCCAGCCCATGTCTCCGCGCGCATTCCTGCCGATCCTTCTGTTGCTGCCGCTGATCTCGCCCGCGAGTGCCCAGCCGGCAGCGAAGCAACCGCCTGCGCCGCCGCCGAAAAAGCCGGCTCCGGCGGCGACGACTTCGGCGAAACCGGACGGGCCGAAACTGATCGGCAAGTTCGATGATTGGATCGCGGCGACGCATCCGGAATCCGGAGTGCCGGTCTGCTACGCCTTTACCCGCGCGCAAAGTTCGATCCCAACGCTCGCGGGGCGCGGCGGGGTGGTCCTGACAGTCACCCAGCGCCCGTCCGGGCGGGATGCGGTCGCCATGGAGTCCGGCTTTAACTTTGCACCGGATGCGACGGTGACGGTGCAGGCCGATCAGACCGGGTTGGATTTCTACACCAGCCAGCGCGCGGCGTTTGCGCGTGACGGCCACGCCGCCGTGGTCGCATTCAAGGCCGCCGGCCGGGCCATCGCTCGTTCGCCAGGTCCGCACGACGCGACGGTCACCGACACGTTCAGCCTGAAGGGTTTTACGGCGGCTTACGAAGCGATCAGTAAAGCATGTCCGGCCAGGTAGATCTGACAATGACGGCTGCCGAGCGCGAGAAGATCCTCGCTTATTCGGCCAAATTCGATCCGCCCGGCGTCACCACGGCGGATGGGCGGCGCGATCTGATCGGCATGTCGCGTGAGGAACTGGCGGTTGAGATTGCCTCGATCGGTGAGGCGCCGTTTCGGGTCAAGCAGCTCTGGCACTGGATTTACCACCAGGGCGTCACCGACTTTGCTCTGATGTCGAGCATTGCGCGACCGTTGCAGGAGAAGCTGGCGGAACGTTTCGTTATCGGCCGGCCGGAAGCCGCTCGCGTGCAGACCAGCGCGGACGATACCAGGAAATTTCTGTTCCGTTTCCGCGACGGGCAGGAGGCGGAGACGGTATACATCCCCGACCTCGAGGAAGATCGTGGTGCGGTCTGCATTTCCTCGCAGGTTGGCTGCACCTTGTCGTGCCGCTTTTGCCATACCGGGACGCAAACGCTGGTGCGCAATCTGGCGGCGCCGGAGATTGTCGGCCAGTTCATGGCGACGCGCGATTCGTACGGCGAATGGCCGAGCCCGAAAGGCGACACGCCGCGCCTGTTGTCGACCATCGTGCTGATGGGGATGGGCGAGCCGCTGTATAACTATGCCAATGTCGCGAAAGCGATGAAGATCATCATGGACAACGAAGGGATCGGGCTGTCGCGGCGGCGGATCACTTTGTCGACCTCCGGTGTCGTTCCCATGATGGATCGGGCCGGCACCGAACTGGGGGTTTGCCTCGCGGTGTCGTTGCATGCGGTGCGCGACGAACTGCGCGATGAGCTGGTGCCGTTGAACCGCAAATATCCGATTGCGGAGCTGCTGGCGGCGTGCCGCCGTTACCCTGGCGCATCGAATGCGCGACGCATTACGTTCGAGTATGTGATGTTAAAGGGGGTCAACGACTCGGAGGCCGATGCGCGGGAACTGGTGCGGTTGATCGCCGGGATGCCGGCAAAGGTGAACCTGATCCCGTTCAATCCGTGGCCCGGCACAAAGTTCGAGCGCAGCAGCCGGGCAGCGATCGAGCGGTTTTCACGGATCGTGAACGACGCGGGGTATGCCTCGCCGGTGCGGCGGCCGCGGGGACAGGATATTTTGGCGGCATGCGGACAGTTAAGGACGGATGGGGTGCGGGAACGCGCGGTAGGCCCGCAACCGTATCGTCATCCGCCAGCCGGCGTCGCCGGCCTCACGGAGTCGTAATGGACGGAAGCAATACAAACTTCTGATTGGCACTTCCAGTGCAATGCCACAGTACAACGGGTGTACCGTTGTCGGTGCTGCCGCCGGTGACATCCATGCATTTGTGGCCCAGGCCGACCAACTGGCCATCAACGAACTTCCAGTGCTGATTGGCTCCTCCGTTGCAATTCCACACTTGCACGCGTGTGCCGTCTTCTGTGCGTCCGGCCTCCACATCCAGACATTTGCCGCCGATCCCGACAATTGTTTCACCAACGAAGCTCCAGCGCTGGTTAGGCGAAGATTGACCACACTGCCAGATCTCGAGGCCGGTACCGTTGGTGGGGTTGCCGTGTGGAACATCCAGGCATTTCCCGCCGATGGCGACGACTTGCTCGGCGTAACAAACGCGCGGGATCGCCCACGCCAACAGGGCGGCAATTGCGGGCAGAGCAAGCCACGTCGAATGCTTCATTGGCGTCCGCTTCTCCGAACGATGATGGGCACCATGAACCGGACTGGTACGCAAAATCGCTACGGAACGATACCTCCGACACGGCAGGCTCCGGTTCCGGATGGTCGCGGCCGGCACCCCGACCGCCGTGCAGCGCGGCGGACCGGCCAAAAGCAAGCGCCACGTCCAACGCAATTATAGGTATTTTCTTCTCTACGAGGACCGTGGTAGAGCTGGTGGAGAAAATTCTACCACAAGGCTGACCCATTCTCACCATGGCCACCGACAAGGACCTTGACCGCTTCGACCGCGAAATCCTTCGGTTGATCACCGGTGACGCATCGCTTTCACTCGCCGAGATTGCCGGCCGGGTCGGCCTCACCCCAACACCGTGCTGGAAGCGCATCCGCCGCATGGAGCACGACGGCATCATTCTGCGCCGCGTCGCCCTGCTCGACCCGGCGAAAGTCGGCCTTCCGGTCTCGGTTTTCGTGGAGATCGAGACCGCCGATCACTCCAGTGAGTGGCTTTCGCGCTTTGCCACGGTGATCGACGAGGCCCCGGAAATTGTCGACGCATGGCGGATGTCGGGCGACGTCGATTACCTGCTGCATGTCGTCGTGCGTGACATCGCCCAGTACGATGCGTTTTATCGCAAGCTTATCGCGTCGGTTCCACTGCGCAATGTCAGCAGCCGCTTCAGCATGGAGCGTATGAAAGCGGCCGCATTGCCGATTTAATTCGTTTCGAGTCCGGAGGACCGAGCACCCGCGATTGTGGATATATTTTCTGGTCCACTGCCGCCATCCTGAAGCCACGGGATCGTCCCTGTCCTGGAAATCGCACAGGGCCCATGCACAATCGGCTCAATCGTTGCAGCAGGCGTCCGGTAACGTGGCGCGGCACTCCGGGCGGCGGCACGGACCAGCCGCGAAGGCGAAGCTACCAGAGGCGATGCCGAGCCGAACGGCCGCAACGCCACCCCGGCCAGGTTGCAGATGGTCACCAGTTGGATCACCGCGGGTGCTCCTGCCTGACACGCCGACGAGATGACTGGTCGACCGGTCATCGGCCTGGGCGGTGTCGCTGAGGCATCGCTTTGGTCCAACCGGCGTCTCAGACGTGACATCCCCCGGCCACGCATGCCACAACCCAGGCCGCAACCGGGGAGAATTCCATCATGGCCGAACGTCCTTATGTCATCGCCCTCGAAGAGCATTTTCAGGACCCCGAACTGGGCGCGTTGTACGGCCCGCTCGACGCCAACCGGGCGCCCGCGCTGGTCGGCAAGCTGGAAAGTTTCGCCGGCGCCCGGTTGCAGGAAATGGATGAGGCAGGGATCGACTTCCAGGTCATCTCCCACTCCGCCCCGTCGGTGCAGAAGCTGGACGCCGAGAGCGCGATCCGCATGGCGCGCATCGTCAACGACCGATTGCACGCCGCGGTCGGGCAGCACCCGACCCGGTTCGCCGGCTTTGCCACCATTCCCACCCCGGACCCGAAAGCTGCCGCCGACGAACTGGAACGCGCAGTGACCAAACTCGGCTTCAAGGGCGCCATGATCCACGGCCTGACCAACGGACGTTTCAACGACGAACCGTTCTTCTGGCCGATCTACGAACGTGCCGCCGCACTGGATGTGCCGATCTATTTTCACCCGTCAGCGCCAAGCCCCGCGGTGATCGAAGCATATTACAAGGAATACGTGGAAAAGTTCCCGGGCATTCTGCGAGCCGCCTGGGGCTTCACGGTGGAAACCGCGACCCAGGGCGTGCGCCTCGCGCTGTCCGGCGTGTTCGACAAATATCCCAATTTGAAAGTCCTGTTCGGTCATCTGGGCGAGGGCCTGCCGTTCCTGCAATGGCGCATCAACTTTGCCTTCGCGCGCGACCAGATCGGCTCGGGCGGGTTCCGCGACATCTTCAGCGAACATTACTACGTCACGACCAGCGGCTTCTGGTCCGACCCGGCGTTGTTGCTGTGCATGCAGGAAGTGGGCGTCGACCACATTCTGTTTTCCGTCGACTGGCCGTTCGCACCGAACAAGCCGGCGACCGAGTGGCTGCACCGCATCCCGCTCAGCGCTGAGGACCGTGCCAAGATTGCCAACGGCAACGCAAGGCGGCTGTTGAAACTTTAAATGACCGCCGACCCGTTCCTGCTGCCGGAGGAATCCTCGGCGAAAGCGGCCATCGCCGCGATCGCCGAGGACCTGGACATGTTCGATGACTGGATGGACCGCTATCAGTTCATCATCGAAATGGGCCGCAAGCTGCCGCCATTCCCCGCCTCCTGGCAGGACGACGCCCATCGCGTGCCGGGTTGTCAGAGCAAGGTCTGGATGGAGGCCATCGAACGCGACGGCCGGTTGTTCTTCGCCGGCGTGTCGGACGCCGTGATCGTTGCTGGCCTGATCGCGTTGTTGTTGCGGGTCTACTCTGGCCGCCCGCCGGAGGAAATTCTGGACACCGATCCGGTGTTCCTGAAGGAACTTGGCTTGCTGGAGGCGTTGTCCACCAACCGCGGCAACGGCATCGCCGCGATGGCGCGAGCCGTGCGGACTGTCGCCGCGGCGCATCACGGCAGCTGAAACCACCGGTGATGACCCCGGGGTTTCGGGTTGGCCAGTTCATGGCGGCAGTTTTCGCGGTGACCGCCGCCAGTGCGTTCATGCCGTTGTGGTTCGCCGATCGCGGGCTGAGTGCGGCGTCGATCGGCCAGGTGCTTGGCTTCGCCTCGCTGTTCCGGGTGATGTCGGGGCCGGGCTGGGGCACTATGGCAGACCGGGTCGGGCGCCGCCGGCCGGTGATGACCACCGCGGCGGTCATCGCCATGACGATGAGCCTGAGCTACCTGCCGCTGCACTTGTTCCTGCCGATCCTGCTGGTGGCGGCGATGCAGGGGATCGCGGCCTCGGCGCTGGGGCCGTTGGCCGACTCGCTGGCGCTGGCGTTGGCGCGCGAGGGGAAGCTGGAATATGGGCCGGTGCGGGCGGCCGGCTCGATCTCCTACATGGTGATGACGGCCGCGGTCGGGCAGGGGCTGGCGCTGCTGGGCGCCAACCTGGTGCCGTGGATCCAGGCTCTGGGCTATGGGCTGGCCGCCTGGTTCGCTCGGCTGCTGCCGGAGGCCGTGACACCACCTGCGGCACCTCACGTGCTCGGCGGCTGGGCTTTGTTCCGTCTGCAGCCGTTTCGGCTGACGGTGGCC
>Ga0187867_10000201_pt1 | contig 53165 bp, 41 predicted proteins | sample June2016WEW_13_1_FD_132976 | JGI IMG/M metagenome (GOLD analysis project Ga0187867, IMG submission 132976) | Peatland microbial communities from SPRUCE experiment site at the Marcell Experimental Forest, Minnesota, USA - June2016WEW_13_10 | ecosystem: Environmental > Terrestrial > Soil >...
CCTTCATCACCGCCAGCGTAGTCTTCAGCGTCGAATTTCCCTTCGCCCGGAAAGACCGATAAAGCTGCTCGCGAGAAAGCCTGGTCTGCCCGGCAATCTGCGCCCCTCCCGAATTGGCGCAGCCGCAACTGCATGTCAAGCCCCATCCCTCCTGGCTTCAAAGCATCTCCCTTATCGTCAATGCCGTATGCTCACAACCCACTTGCATGTAATTTCTCTCAACCCGATACCCTGTCTTTAGGAGTTGTGTACCGTGCTCAGGCCCGCGGCGTCGCGCCCGGATCGATGTCGCGTACGAGTCTGTGCAAGTTCCCCGTTTTCAGGAATTTGCCTTCCAGACTCCTCAAAACAAACAGTTTACGGTAGAACCCTCCTCCCAGCGTATTGAAAATAGACAATTTGTCCCAAACACACCGGGTGGGGATGCCCCCCTGTCACCCGCAAGAAAGGACTTCAAGGTCAACGAATGTCGTCACGTCATCCCCAGCGGACTCCACTGCCAGTCGCCCGCCAACTGGTCTCTTAGTCCCTAGTCCCTAGTCCCTAGTCCCTAGTCCCTAGTCCCTAGTCCCCAGTCCCTAGTCCCTGGCCCCTGCTTTTCCCGTCTCACAATGCAGCATGACGGTCCTACATGTGAGGTCCATCACATCCCGGAACTGCCCCATTCACTAGCATTTAAACCATGACAGCTGCGACCCTCATCCTGATTGCGCCGTCTTCACTTTTACTGGGTGCAGCACTGCAACTCCTGGTAGCAAAGCTCTGTTCCTCCCGCACCAAAGGCATCCTCGCCGCTCTCTTTTGCCTACCCTCGGTACTCGCCGTAATTGGCCTGATCCCCTCGGTCCGCTCCGGCCAGGCGGTGGAACTCAAGTTGTTTCAGTGGGATGGCCCGCTGGCCTTAGTCCTCCATGTGGACGCCCTCAGCGTCCTCTTCGCATTTATGGGCACCTTTTTGGGTGCGGCCGTGCTCCTCTACTCCATCGGCTACATGGCCCAGGACAAAGCGGCCACCCGCTTCTTCTGCTCCATGCTGGTCTTCATCGGAGCCTTTGTCGGCCTGGTCTTCAGCGCCAACCTCTTTATTTTCTATCTCTGCTGGGAAGTCGTAGGCCTCTGCTCCTTCTCCCTTGTCGGCTTCTGGTACACCAACCCCGAAGCCGTCAGCGGCGCGCGCAAAGTACTTTTAATGACCCACATAGCAGGCTACGGCCTGCTGGCCGCGATCATCGTCATCTACTCCCGCGCCGGCACCGCCCTCTGGACCGATCCAGCCGTAGCCCACGCCTTCACCGGCGGAGTCTTCTTCCTCATGCTGGCCGCCTTGGTAGCCAAATCCGTCCAGTTTCCCCTCCATACCTGGATTCCCGAGGCAATGGCCGCTCCCACCCCTGTCAGCGCCCTGCTCCACGCCGCCTGCTACGTGAAAGCCGGAGTCTACCTGGCCGTCCGCATGTACAGCTTCGGTCCCTGGCAACCCACCTGGGGCCTCAGCCTAATCTGTGTAGGCACCGTAACCATAGCCGTTGGCGTCATGTACGCCATGGTGCAGACCGATCTGAAGCGCATGCTCGCCTTCTCCACCGTCAGCCAGATCGGCTACATGATGCTCGGTATCGGCATCGGCACCCCTCTGGCCATCGTCGCCGGCCTGCTGCATTGCCTCAATCACGGCTTCTTCAAAGGTGGCCTCTTCCTAACTGCCGGCTCAGTCCAGCACGCCTCCGGCACCCGCGATATGAACAAGTTAGGCGGCCTCGCCTCGCGCATGCCGCAAACCACGCTTTCCTGGCTAATCGGCGCCGGCAGCATGATGGGCATCCCCTGATGAGCGGCTTCGCCAGCAAATGGATGCTCTACGCAGCCGCATTGCAAGCCGGCTGGACAGTCCCCGCCGTCATCGCTTGGGCAGCCAGCCTTGGCACGGTTTTCCTCTGCGCCAAAGCCACCAGCGCCGTTTTCCTCGGCCCGCTGACCGAAGCCACAAAGGATGCCCACGAGTCTCCTCCAACAATGGTCTGGGGAATGGGAATCATGGCCACCGGTAGCATCATTCTCGGCGTAGCCCCGCAGCTAGCCGTAAATTACCTCCTCAACCCAATTCTCGGCGCGCTTCAACTCACTGCGGTGCAAGTAACGTGGTTTGGCCTCTCGTCCAACGCAGGCAGCTTCTCCACCATGGGCGGCCTGGTGCTGGCCGTTGTCTCCGTAATCCTCGGCGGCTTAATCTACGCCATTGCCTACGTAGCCCGTCCGGCTGCAGCTGGTGGCGCAGCGCTAGCCGGCGGCGGCATCTTCACCGGTGGCGAACCGCTCTCCGACCAAGGAAGACTAACAGCAGGTGACTTTTCAGACATCTTCCTGCAGAACTGGAAAGACTTCTTCCGCTGGACCAATGTAGATCGCGTTTATCTGGGCATGTGGAGCGGTTTGCAGGCTGCCTCGCGCATCCTGGGTGTAGCCGTCTCGTGGATGGAGCGGCACGCAGTTCTCCTCGTTATCGTGCTGGCAGCGGCGCTACTGGCGGCTGTTAGATGGACTGCTCCGGGACCATCTGCATGGTTGTGGTCGCGGGGTGTGCCACTTTCAGGCCCAATTTTGGTGCCGGTGCTGCTCATTGCAGCTTGCGTCGTGGCTGCGGTTGCATTGATTTTGGCGGCAATCTCCAGCAAAGCAAGCCGGAGGTTCATCCAACAAATGACAGTTCCGCTGATGATTCTCATCAGCATGGCAACAATTGCTGGTCTGTTAGTTCCCGAGCCGCGCCTTCGCCTGTGTCTGTTGGAACTGGGTGCACTGTTGACTGTCGCTTTGGTTTGGCTCACAGCTCGAACGGTTTCTGCAAAGCTGACCTATCTGACGGTGGTCCTGATCTCGGCTTCGTCTCTCATCGCCAGCGATCTCTTACTGAATAGCGGACAAAAGGAATGGGCATGGGCGCTGCTGGTCACCAGCATTTGCGTTAAGCTGGCTGCGGTTCCCCTCTTCTTCTGGCTGCTCTCTCTGGCTGACGAACTACCCGCCGTAGTACTCGGTCTCATCATTGCAGTTGTCGATATGGCCGCCTTCGGCGAGATCTCGACCTCTGCGCTCTCCATTCCCGACTACTACCTTCCGCACGCTCTCCTGTTAGGTGCTGCCGCCGCGACCTCATTCCTTGCCGCATTGCTCATGCTCACGCAGCGGAGCCTGAAGCGTTTGCTGGTTCTCTCGACAATCGAGGACGTCGGCTTCTTGTTTCTAGGAATCTTTTCGTTGAACATCATCGGACTCGACGGCGCTCTGTTCGCAGCCTCAACACACGCGCTCGCCAAGGCCCTCCTCTTCATCTGCCTCAGCGGCCCCGAAGCCGACGGCGCGCTGAACAATGAATCCACTGGCTTGGCCAAACGCTATCCCGTCGCCGCTTTCGGCTTCCTCTTCGGCATGCTGGCAATGCTTGGCATTCCGCCGTTGATGGGCTACCTCGGCCGCTGGCGGCTCTATGAAACCGCCTTGCAAATTAGCCCGTTACTTCTGACCGTCTTCATTCTCTCTTCCATCTTCGCTCTGATCGCCTACGTGCTGGCTTTGACCCGTGTCTGGTGGGGCCCCGCGCACGATGCTGACTCACCTCCTCTTCCAGATAAGCCGAAACGGGAACCATTCCTGCTCCAGGCGACGATCGTTGTGCTGGTAGCGTTACTGCTGGCAGGCGGAATCTGGCCGAATGCTCTCGGAATGCTGCTCGGAGGGAGACCATGAATCTCTGGAACAAATTGATGTGCTACTCCCGCCGCCGCAGTCCCTGGCTCTTCCACATGAACGGGGGCAGTTGCAATGGTTGCGATATCGAGTTGATCGCCAGCCTCACGCCTCGTTACGACGCCGAGCAATTGGGTGTGCGTCTTGAAGGCAGCCCGCGGCACGCTGATATTCTTTGCATCACCGGACCCATCACACACAACGCGGTAAACGCAATCAAGACCGTCTACGGCCAGGTCTGCGGGCCAAAAGCTGTAGTCGCCATCGGTTCTTGCCCAGCCACCACCAATGTTTTCATTGATAGCCGCACAATCGATGGCCCACTCGACAAGCATATTCCTGTCGACATCTTCGTTCCCGGCTGCCCGCCTCGTCCCGACGCAATCATTCAAGGAGTGGCCAAGGCCGCCGAGATACTTGCAGAAAGAGCCGCAAAAAAATTGCCCGTCGCGCCTGTCGTAATGCCCCTGGTCGGCCCCGGATGCAATGGTGCCTGCGCGTGCTCCAGCTCATGCAAAAACGAACAAACAGCCAGTGAGGTCCAGCTATGAATCTGATTACTGCCCTCGCCCGCCTGCTCATTTTTCCCGGACTACTCTTCGCCATTCCGGCCGCGTGGTTCTTCCTCTGGGTTGAACGCAAATCTGTAGCCATGATGCAAGGCCGCATCGGCCCTCCCTTCATGCAGCCCTTCTTCGACTTCATCAAGCTGTTGGGCAAGACCACGCCCTCACGCCCCGGAATAGCCGGCTTGCTGATGAGGCTATGGCCGCTGCTTGCGGTCTCCGCCGCAGCTGGTGCTGTCGGCCTGCTTCCCGTTCTGCCCTCTTCCGGCGGATTCGAAGGCGACTTGATTCTATTGCTGGCGCTGCTTGAGCTGCCCTCCATGTGCATCATCGCCGCCGGTTTTAGTTCGCGCTCCATCTTCGGCGAAATCGGCTCCGCGCGCGAAGCCGTTCTCAGCGTCTCCTATAACGTGGTCTTTCTTCTGGCCATCATTTCCATCGCCGCCTCGCAGCACACCTTCCGGCTTGAAGCATTGGCGCACCTGCCCGCCTCGCCGATGCAAATCCTCGGCGTCATAGCAATCCTGGTCTGTCTGCCCGCCAAGCTTCATATCAATCCTTTCTCCCTGCCCAACGCCGAGCAGGAGATCTACTCCGGCCCCATGACCGAATACGCCGGGCCAGAGCTGGCGATGTGGGATCTGTCGCACGGTCTCGAGTGGGTCGCGGCCACCGGCCTGGTCGCAACGCTCGCCGCTCCGCACCTGACCGTCTGGTGGCTTGCCGCGCTGGTCTTTGTTGCTATCTCCTTTGGCGTGGTCCTGCTGCTCTCAGCGGTTGCCGCCGCCACAGCGCGGTTACAGATCGATACAACGGTCCGTTTCTACTGGCAATGCACACTAATTTTCGCGGTTCTGGCTATCTCGTCCGCGCTCTTTATGAGGTTCAGATCATGAACATCCTTTCCATGTTGTGGAAGAATCTCTGGGGCGGTTCGCGGACACTACTCTTCCCTGCCCGTCCCAAGGTGAGCCAGGGCTTCCGCGGTCTGGTGCGCTTCGATCCCGCGCTCTGCACCGGGTGCGCGATTTGCCGCTTTCGCTGCACCGCCCGCGCCATCGAGTACAAAGCCGGCAAGGGCGAATTCTATTGGAGCTATGATCCCGGCCATTGCACCTTCTGCGGCCGCTGCGTGGAAGGCTGCAAGGCCCATGCGCTTACCCAGGACGCCGAGTGCCCGCCCCTGTATCTCACCATTGGCGAGCTGAAGAATTCTTATACCGTTGCCCGCAAGGCGCCCGCTCCCAAGCCCGCTCCGGTCGCGAAGCCCGCCGTCAGCGAGCCAGCGGCAAGCCCTGTCCCCACTGGAGGTTCAAAATGACGCAAACCATGACTCTTCTCGAGAGCATTCCCGAAAGACTCGGGTCCACCGAGTCCTGGGTTGAAAAAGGCGGCGTTCACTGGCTCTCTCCAGTCCCGTTGGGTGTGCGCGAGCTGGCTGCGGCCATGAACGACTGGAAGGCGCGCTTCATCACCATCACCGCCTACCAACTGCCGGCCGACCAGGGCTTTCGTCTTGAATACCACTGGGACCTCGATGGCCAGTTGCTCGGCTTTCCTTTTCTGCTCGCCGGCAATTCCATTGAGAGCATCTACGACATTTGCGAAGCCGCCGACTGGATTGAGCGCGAGATTCACGAAGAATACGCCCTCGACTTTACGGGGCGCGAGTTCGAGCCACTCTTGATGAGAGCGGGAGATACACCCGGAGTGAATCTGCGTGAGGAGGCAAAATGAGCTACAAGATTCCCATGGGCCCGTACCACCCCGCTCTTGAAGAGCCTTATAAGCTCGACCTGATCTGCGAAGGCGAGACCGTACGCGACGCCAAGCTCCATATCGGCTTCAACTTCCGCGGCATTGAGCGCCTGGCCGAAACCCGCAACTACATTCAGGTCACTGCGCTGATGGAGCGCGTCTGCGGAATCTGCTCGAATATCCACACCCTCACCCTCTGCCAGGCCATGGAGCAGTTGACCGGCCTCACTCCGCCTCCGCGCGCCCAGTATATTCGCGTGGTCATGGCTGAGCTCGAACGCCTTCACTCTCACGTTTTATGGGCTGGAATCGCCGCCAAGCTCATGGGCTTCAAAACCATGTTTATGACTTGCTTTGAGCTGCGCGAAAAGGTGATGGATGTGCTTCAGGCCATCAGCGGCAACCGTGTCAACTACTCCATGAACCGCATCGGCGGCGTCAATCGCGATATCGACGATCCAATGGCCGTGCTGGCCATGATCGAACAATTGGAACGTGAGATGGTCCGTACCGTTATCCCGATCTTCACCACCAGCAGGACGGCCACTTCCCGTTGCGCCGGAGTCGGCATTTTGACCAACGAAAAAGCTCTCTCCTGTGGAGTCGTGGGCCCTGTAGCCCGTGCCTCAGGGGTTCCTCAGGATATTCGACGAGCAGCCCCCTACGCTGCCTACGCGGAGATGGATTTTGAAGTACCAGTGCAACAGGACGGCGACGTCCGCGCCCGCCTGCTGGTGCGCGCTCTTGAAATCATGGAGAGTTGCAAGATCCTGCGCCAAGCGCTCACCAAACTCCCCCCCGGCGAATTGAATGCCGGCGAAGAAAAACTCGTCTTTTCCACGGGAACCGCCACCAGCCGCGTTGAAGCTCCACGCGGTGAGGTCATGTATAGCGTCAGTTGGAAAGAGGGTTCCAAAAATCCCGCCAGAGTGCATGTGCGCACTCCCACCTTTGCGGTTATGCCGGCGATTCGCTGGATGGTAATGGGAGCGCGCCTTGCAGACACGCCCCTGATCCAGGCATCCATCGACCCCTGCTACTCCTGCACCGACAGGTAGAAGCGCGCAACTTTTCCCTCGCGGCCGGGTCAAACATAGAGAGCAAGATTGTTAAGCTGGAATAATTTTGTCGTCAAAACTCTGTATTTCATGCTGTATGGGATCCTCTTGCCGGTTTTTTGTTTGGAACAAAGTTTCCAATCAGAGGTTTTTTCGGCATACTGTAGATGACTCTTTTGAAGCTCACCGGAGGACCTGTGCTTTCGATGGGAAAAAGTCGCACTGCCATACTCAATTTAGCGGTTTTGGCGGTATTGGCCCTATTCGCCTTCCGCAGCCATGCCCAGGCAGCCCTGCTGCTTGAACAGCCGTATGGCTTCTTTGGTCTCGTCAATCCCACTGGGCACAACGCGCTATATTTTGAGCGGATTTGCGCTGAAACCCCCCTGAAGCTGCGCCGCTGCCAGCCGGGCGAATTGGGTGCCGTCGTCTCCCGGTACCAGGGAATCAACGGCTACGATTGGGTCGCGATCCCTTTGATCCCTTACCTCTATTCGGTCGAGGATCCATCCGATGTTCCCGCGCACGTGGACCGCGAAACCGTAGCCCGGTTGCGCAGTCATTATCACGAGGTCCATCTGCAATCCCTGGGAGCAGACGTACCGGCGGGCGGTCTGACGAACGGCGGATGGACACAAATGCTGGGGGTGTCGTATGAACGGCGCATCTACGCCTTTCGTTTCGATACCACTCCCGAACAGGATGACGCGCTCATCGCGCGGTTAAACGCGGGCCCGAATCGTTCGCATTTCCAACTATTCTTCAGCAACTGCGCGGATTTCTCCCGGATCATTCTCAACACTTACTATCCCCGCACCTTTCGGCGCAGCGTTTTCCCTGACGCCGAGGTGACTACCCCCAAACAGATCGCCTGGAAGCTGGCGCGCTATGCGCACAAGCACCCAGAAGCGCGCCTTGAAGTCTTTGAGATTCCCCAGATTCCCGGCTATCGCCACCCTAGCCACTCCAACAAGAGCATAGCCGAGTCCCTCGCGACCAGCTATCTTATCCCCATCGCTGTGCTTAACCCCTATATCGCCGGTGGATTCTTTGCCGACTACCTGGCTCGCGGCCGCTATCATCCGCTCGTCCCCAAGCATCCTGAGATTTTGGGGCCAGACAATCTAGCGGCATTGACAGCTCCCACTGGCGTTGCGCAAAATCCAGAGAGCGCCGGTGTTCAACCCCCCAGTGTTGCTTCTGGCGGTTCCGCAGAAATGCCAGCGCCGGAGCGAGTAAACCCCGGCCTGGGAGAAATCAAGGACAATCATGAGTAAGGCAGAACCGCAGAGTTTCAAGAATCATGCCCGTTTCGATCCACCATTCCACTTTTTCCTCTTGATCGTTCTGGCCGCCAACCTGATCATCGTCATCGTGAATCTGGTTCGTCACCCCAGCCTCACCTCGGTCTGGTTCCTGGTGCTGTCGGTCGCCGCAATCCTTGCTCTTTTGAAGCTTCGCCTGTACGCGCTCAAGGTACAGGATCGCGTGATCCGATTCGAGGAGCGGTTGCGGTTAAAGGCGCTCTCTCCTCCGGAATGGCACAACCAGATTGATCGACTCTCTGAGGACCAGCTGATCGGTCTGCGCTTTGCATCGGACGATGAAATCGTGCCACTAGCCAAGCAGGCGCTTGAACAAAATCTGAACCGCAAGCAGATCAAGGAGCGCGTCAACAACTGGCGCCCCGATCACTGGCGCGTCTAAGTTAAGCAGCTTCTGCATTAATCTGAAGGCGGAATGGTCCCGAAATGAATGGTAGCGCCGGCCTCCTGTCCGGCTGTAGCGTGGACCTCATGGTCCACGCTCACTCCACGCCTTCGGCCGAACTGCTCTAAGCGATGGGATTCCGCAGTGCGCACCCTAACCGCAACGAGCGGGAGGGAATCTGCGATTCCCTCCCGCTCGTTGCAAATCCGGCTATCTCTGCAATCAGTGATGAAGCTCTCTCCAGGTTTCGCCGCTTCGGCTGTGCCTGGAGAGGGTTTGTGTCTAAGTTAGTTCGAAGCCGGCTGTCCCGCCGATGAGTCCGCGGTTGCCTGCTGCTCCGTCTGGTCAGCCTGCTGACCCTGCTGCTGCAGAGCGGCCGCGTCCGCTGGATCGGGCGGAGGCGCAATCGCTGCATACGGAGCCGTAGTCGGCGGAGCCTTTGCTGAGGGCGGCGCCTGCGGTAGTCCGCCTGTGCCCTGCTTGGCTTGCAGATCTTTCAAGCCCTGGTCGATGTTCGCCCGCAACTGGTTCTGCATCTCCTGCAGGTCGGTCAACTGCACGGTAACTGTATCGGCTCTCGCACACTCGTTTCCGCCCTTGCTAACCAGCATGTAAAGGCTCGCCGTCGTTGCATCGTCAGGCGGAGCGGTTTGCATTTGCAATACGTCGCCGTCGCTGATCGCGCACTCGTTTCCGGCTGCATCCACCAGGTCCAGCGGCCCTCCGGCCACAAACACATGTGGGTGACCTGCGGCCACGTCTGCCAGAATGCGCGCAATTCCGCTGGATCCGGGATCAACATCCTGACCCGCCGCGCTCTGCTGTCCCTCGTTGTTTTCGAGAGCCAACTGGGTCTTCACCTCGTCGGCAATCTGCTGCTTGATCTCCGGCGTCAGCGCCGGCGAACCGCCATCCCCGGCTTGCGGGGCGCCGTCGTTTTCGCCGCCCTCCTGTTGCGCCGCATAAGCCGCCTGCAGGTTCTGCGAGATCACATAGTCAGTCAGCCAGAACGCCGCGCTGGGATATACCGGGTAAGGCGCAAAGAAGCCGCCGTAAAAGCCGAACCACGGCGCCCCGCCCCATCCCCATCCAAACGCGATTGGCGCAGCCCACGGGTTATAGGCCCAGCCATAGAAACCGGGAGCAAAGAAGTAGCCCGGCGCATAGACGTTGTAATACCCGCCCCGGTACCCCCAGCCGTGGTAATAGCGGTTGTACTCGTGGCCGTGGTAATAGTAAGCCCTTCGGCCGAAATCGTGGCCGTGGTAGTTGTATCCGCGTTGCGCATATCCCGGTCGGCCCCGCGCAGAGTACATTCTGCCGTGGTTGGGCAGCGACCTTGAGACGGCCCGGTTCCCGTTCAGCCCGTGATGAATGTCAGTGCCGGTCTTGGGGTCATGAACGTCGCTCACCTTGCCGTTGGCCCGCGTAGTAACAGAACTTCCGCTCTTGGTGACATGTGTATTGCTTCCCTTGGGAGCAGGTCCGCCCGTCGCGGTGTGGCCGTAGCTGGTGGTGTGCGTCCCGCCTGTCGTGGTCGCGGTGTGCGTACCGCCCGTCGTGGTGGTGGTGTGCGCGCCGCTGGTCGTGGTGGTGTGTGTGCCGCCGGTCGTGGTAGTGGTATGCGAGCCGGTCGTGGTCGTGGTGTGAGCTCCGACACCGCCGGTAGTCGGCCCGTGGCTGCCGCCAAATCCGCCTGTAGACGTTCCGTGCGATCCTCCGCCCCCGGTGCTTCCGCCAGTCTTTGCCGGCGCCGCATGCGCCGGAGCCGCCTTGGGTGCTGGTGCCGGTTTGTTCGTGGCGCCTGCACTGGCTATCCCGCACAGAACCAGGACCAGGGCAATGACCGTTACTGCGGAGGCATTTTTCATCGCTCGCCAATCATATGACTTCGTCATCATTTCCTCTTTCCTAATCCGGGTCCGCGCTCCATTCCGGAGGCGCGAACGCGCTATTGAACGTTGCTTACTTTACCGTTGGTGAAGGTTACTTTCATATCCTTGTAGTAGTAAATGGACTTTGCTCCCAGCTTGGCAACTCTCGTTGGCTGCCCAAAGGATGCTGTTACCTGGTCCACGGTCTGGCCAAGAGCGATGGTAGGCGGCGGAGTATCGGCCGGCGGAGGCGGCGGCGCAATCTCCTGCATAGGTGCCGGAGCAGGCGCTGCTGCAGCGGCTGTCTGAGCCGGTTGGCTGCCCTGGCCGCCCTGATTGCCCTGGTCTGCATTGTCTGCGGGCTGCACCGTGATCACCTCGGCGACCGTCTTCACAAAATCGTCCATCGGAGGCACGGCGCCCTTTTGAAACGGGAACTTGATCTCCCCGTAATAGCGGACCTGGTTTCCATTCGCGTCCGGAAAGGGATCGCTGAAGGTGCTGATCATAATCCCGTCTTTTTGCACCGCAATCCCGGTAACCCAGAACTTCTCTCCTGCAACAAACTTTCGTGTCGCGCAGCCGTTGTTTGCCGAGTCGGAGACGCTGGCCCCGTTACCCAGTCCAAGTCTGCTCAAGCCGAAGGCTTTTCCGTACGACTTCGCGGCGTCCTTGGCGCGGTTGTTGTAGTTGGCAACAATCACCCCATTGCTGTACGTGTTTCCGAATGCATAGGAAGAACTGGAGCTGCACATGGTCAGCCCGTCCTTCTGGAGCACCAGAACATCGCCGGCGGTAACAATATCCGTGCGGTCGGCCGTGGATTTGGTCAGCTTCATCTGTGAAACCAGTTTCTGCTGAATCGCCGCCGGGTCGCCTTGCTGGGCATGTGTCCCAAGACAGAAAATCGCTGCAAAAGCAGCGAATCCGAATGCGCAAAACCTCTGCACCTTAGCCATAAGCCTCTTCCGTTCGATGGTTTTTGGGGAAAGCGTCCTACAAGCCCTAAAACTTACATCACGACCCTTGGGCTGTCAAGAAGATCATGCGCATGCCGTACTCATGCAATCCCTCATTGGCACAAACACAAAACGCATCAGAATGTTACGCACGTTTCTATGTTTGTTTCTTTAACCGGAGATGAATTCCCTCAATGCACTGCTGAATGGAAGGGCAGGCCGCGGTCTCGCGCCTGCCCGGTTCCGTCCTCATTCTCCGAATTGCGCCCGACTTATTCCTTCGGAGGTTCTGCTTCGCCCTCTGCTCCTGCAGGCTCGGCTTCCGCCAGAGCTTCAGCGTCCAACCGGTGCTCGTGCCGATAGTGCTCGACCGGCATCTTCCCGTCCCACCAGGCCCAGTTCATGGGGTACGCATCGGGGTCAAAGAAGACCTGGTAGAAGTGCCAGACCACAATCGCCAGTGTAGCCAGAATCGCTTCATAGAAGTGCACCGCGGTCGCCACATCGACCCACCAGCGCGCCAGCAGGTTTCCCACCCACACCTTGGCCCACAGCATCACTCCGGTCAGGCCCATCAGCGCCGTACCCCAAACCAGCGCCCAGTATTCAGCCTTCTCCGCGTAACTGAAGCGGCCAAATCCGGGCTTTTTCTTGCTCAGGCCGAGGTAGTAGAGCATCGTTCCCCAGGCGTCGAAGGCGTCCTTCGTCTTGGGCGCAAAGTCGCAGATCAAACGCCGCCCTTCCCTTGTAGCAGCCAGATAAAAGAGATGGTAGATCCCGACAGCGACAAGGATTACCCCTGCAACGCGGTGGGTAATGCTGCGCAATCTCTCACCCATGCCCAGCGCCTCGGCAATCCACGAGTTGGGGAACTTGAGGGCAAAACCTGTAATCACCAGCACAATAAAGCTAGCCAGCAAGACCAGGTGCTGCCAGCGCTGGTTCGCGGTCATGCGCTCCATTTTTGGATTCTGCATAACGCGCCGAGCCGCAGCCTTGCTCCGCCAAATGATGGCGTTGTGCAGGAACATTGCGCCGATCACTGCGAAGATCAAAATCAGGTAGAACCATCTCACCCAGCGCACCGCAATCGAGCCAATATCCCCGGGATGAAGACCATCCTCAAGGTGCACCTGTGTCAGGGTGAACTTTTGCGTAACTCCCTTGTGGCACTTGCCGCAGGTGGCATCCAGGTTGGCGCGATTGATTGTCGAGCGCGGATCGCTCGAAGGCAGAATGTTATGCACGCCGTGGCAACTGTCGCAGTTAGCCACCACCGCCGATCCGCCTTCTGAAGCCAATCCGTGATAACTGTCCAGGTAAGTCGAGACACGGTTCCCGGCCACGCCGAACTCCTGCGAAAGCCGCACGCCTTCATGGCAGCGCGCGCAGGTAGTGCGAGCCACGTTCTGCTCTGAAACTGACGAATTAGGGTCGATGTGCGCCTTGATGGAGTGGATTCCGTGGCAATCCGTGCAGACCGGGGAAAGCCCGTTGCCCCGGCTGATTCCCTGCCCGTGGATGCTCTGCATGAATTCCTGCTGGACCGCGCCGTGGCACTTGCCGCAGGTCGCCGGAACATTGAATTTATAAATCGGAGACTTTTCGTCGTTGGCGGGAAGAATCTCATGCGAGCCGTGGCAGTCGGTGCATACCGCAGCCTTCTTCGATCCCTTTTCAATCGCCAGTCCATGCACGCTCTGCTGGTACGAAATAAAAGGCTGGCCGCTCTCCCCGTTCGATTCCATCAGGAACTTCTGCCCGTGGCACCGGCCGCAGGTGGTGGGAATATTGTCGTGATTGACCGGCGACTTAGGGTCGTCTGCCGTTACAATCTCATGCACGCTTCCGTGGCAATCCTCGCAGGTTGCCCCCGGCGCTCCATTCTTGCTTGCCTTCGCGTGGTAGCTGCGCGAATAAGCCTCCGCTGCCTCCGCATGGCACTGCGAGCAGGCTGGCTTGATGCGGGTCCTCTTGTGATCCGCCCCCATCTGTTGCGTGTGACAGTCCACGCAGGTAAACATGCTGCCGTGAATGGAGTTTTTGAATTTTTCCGCATCCACATGCGGTGTGGGCTTCTTGCTGTTGTCCCCTTTGTTCAGCGCTGCAGCAGAGTGGCAGGCAAGGCAATCTTCACTTTTAGGTTTCTGTTCTGCCGCTGCCGTTACGGCCCATGCAAAAAAACAGATAAGACCGGCGGAGATGATTCCGCCGGCTTTCATCTTCACTCCGCTCAACTTGCGCATGCCTTGCCTTTTTTATTCCCTGAAATAGGCGCTCAACGTCAACACCAGAAGAACAAGTCCGATCAAAATGGCTGTGAAGCCCACCGCCTTGGAGAAGTTGACCAGCCACACCGGCGGCTTCTCCCCCGTTCTTGTCTGCAGCTTTCCCTGCGCAACCAGCTTCTGATACTCCTCCGGCCGCTTGTGCTTGAACTCTTCCTCGCTCTCCACGCCGGTAAAAACCACCATATCCATAGGGAAGCTGTCAGGACGCAGATGTGTATTGACGAAGTGAATGGAGAAGATAAATAAAATTGCCAGCAGCCCTTCCTCGCTGTGAATCACCAGCACTGCGTTCAGCGCCCAGCCGGGCAGGAACCGGGCAAAAAACGGCGCAAACCACATCGCATAGCCTGAGAAGCCGATGACGATCATGCCCCAGAAGACCGCCCAGTAATCGAACTTCTCCCAGTAGGCATAGCGTCCGAACTTCGGCTTCGGCCCTAATCCCACAAACCAGCGAAGATGCCCAAAAAGATCCTTCACGTCCTTCCAGTTGGCCACCATCGAGGTCGATCCCCAGAAGATCCCCTTCTCGTGGTGGATCAGCCAGCGGGAAACGAGATCTTTCACGTGATAGAGGAATGCCAGGGTAAGAACCACCGCGCAAAACTTGTGAAAGAAGAGAATTGCCCCGAACCCGCCCACTGCGCCGGCAAAAAGGCGCGCCCAATAGCTCTGACTGAAGCGCAGCGGCAGCCCCGTGCCGGCCAGTCCCAGAAATGTGGTGAACAGCACTGCGTGAAGGTACCTTTGCGCCCGCGTAAAACGCACGTAATACCTGCCCTCACTGGGCCTTTGTTCCTGGATTCCTTCTCCCGCTTGTTCGAGGTCAGGCATTCTTCCCTCCCGCTGCTGTTTTTTTCTTGATCTGGTCGTACCGCGATCGGATCAGCCACAACACTGTGTGAATCACAAAGAACGTAAGCGTGCTGGCCAGCAGCAGATTCATGAACAAACGAATGAAATAGAGCGCCGGATTCAGCTTGCGATTCCGTGCGTTAGCATGCGGCTGATACTGGACGAAGCTGGCATTCGCGCCCGCATGGCACTTGCCGCAAGTCTGCACCAGGTTCGCCTTGTTGACCGGCGAGCGGGGATCGGATGCGGGCAGCACGTCATGCGCTCCATGGCAGTCCCAGCAGCGCGCTGTCTCCACATATCCACCCAGCGATCCCAATTGCGAATGGAACGTATCTCGATAGGTGGAGAACTTGTCTTTATGGCACGATCCGCAGATAGGCGTGGATTGCGACCTGAACGCCGCCTCGGTGGGCTGCAGAATCGCGTGCGCGGTGTGGCAATCGGAGCAGACCGGCGCAGCCAGATTGCCCTTCGCAACGGCCTTCCCATGCACCCCGCTCTCGTAGTTCTCAGTGATTCCCGCGTGGCAGGTCCCGCACGTCTTGGGAATATTGGTCTTGTAAGTCCGGCTCTCGGGATCCTTGTGGCTGAGGATGTGATGCGACCCATGGCAGCTCTGGCAGTTGGCCGCCACCAGCAGCCCCTCCTTGCTCAGCGCAAATCCGTGGATGGAGTCGATATACATCGGATAGACGTTGGGCAGTCCGTGCTTCTTTGCCATCGCGGCGTTGCCGTGGCAGGCGCTGCACGTGCGCGGAACATTCAGCGGATAGACCGCCGAGCGGGGATCGTCCTTGGGAAAAATGGAATGAGCGTCTCCGTGGCAGCTTGTGCAGGGATGCTCGGCGCGATTTGCATGCACGCTTCCCACTAGCCCCGCGGCTTCGTCGGCGTGGCAGGTCTCGCACTTCACTGGCGTTACGGCGGCAGGATGCGGATATTCCTTGATGGTCGTGTGGCAATCGCTGCAGTTCAAGCTGCCATGGATCGTGGTATGAAACTTCGGCCCGTCCACTGCAACGCTGTGCCCCGTCGAATCCTGCAAACTTGAATCCGAATGGCAGGACAGGCAATCTGTCTGCGCGGTCGCTGTGACTGGCGTGGTCGCAAACAGAAGCACAGATGCGGCGAAGGCCAGCGTGATGGTGGAAACATTTTTCATGGCAATTTTCGTCAAACCTTCCGTGCCCAGGCGCGGGAGAGAAAGACTGCGGCCTCTCTCCTGGCTCACGGCCTGTGTCCCGGACTTCTCTGGCGCACTGCTATTTCCCCAGCGTGCGCATGTACGCGATCACATCCTTGATCTGCGCATCGGTCAGTTTGCCTTTGTATGCCGGCATTTTGCCTTTGCCGTTCGCGGTGGAGGCGATCAGGCGAGCATCGGATGCGTGGACCATCGAAGGATCCTTGATGGACAGGATCTTCATGCTCTTTCCCATCGAAGTAGCAGCCAGTCCGTCCGCGCCGTGGCACATTGCGCACTTGGCCTTGTAGACATCTGCTCCAGGCGCCTGCGAATAGGCAGGACCCGCAATAAGTATGGCGCCGAGCAGAAAACCTGCCGCCGCTCTGATAGCTTGAGTCATTGTGTTGCTCCCCGGCCGGTGATTTAAGTCTTTCTATCCTATTAAGAGTGATATAGGCTGCGTTGCCCTGTCGGAAGTGATGCCTATCACAGGCAGAGGGTCATTGCTCCCGCAGCCGGGTGCGAATAATCACTTCACCACTCCTCTAGCGCCCATTTCAAGGACCGCGTCGCCGGAGTGATACAGGTCACACGCTTGGAGGGGTCTAATCAAGCACAATATGGTCGCTGCCGGAGGACCAAATTTGATGGCCACAGTTCCCGTAACCGAAACAAAAACCATGCTTACTCTCCCTGGAGACGCGGTGCGCCAGATTCTCTGGCGCTTTGCCGACCGATTCGATTTACAGATGCTCGTCCAGTCCGCGCGCAGTGTTGCGCGTGGAACCGTGGCTCGCCTTGTTGCCGCAGGAGAGCGCAATACTCACGAGTGGACCCCAGGAAAAGCAGGAATGATGGAGGACTTTGACCGCGCAGGCGTAACCGCTGCCTTCATGGAGCCTGAAGAAGGCGGCTTCATCGCCGGTCCCAAGAACCTGGCCCTGGCTCTTGCCGCTTACGAGCTGGCCTGGGTAGACGGCGGCGCGGCCACAGCCAGCATGGCCAGCTTTCTGGCCCTTTCGCCCATCCACGAGCGCGGCACGCCGGAGCAGGTCTCCCGCTACAAATCGCTTGCCGCTCCGCCGCAACCCGGTGAAGACCGCAAGCCCTGGCGCGGAGCCTTTGCGCTCACTGAGCCCATCCCCTACGTCGGCGTCGATACCGGCATGCTGAATGGGAAAATAAGCATTTCGATGTGGAAAGAAGGCCAGGAACCCTGGTTGCAAATCGATAAACGCGGCCGGTTTATCACCAATATTGCTTTTGCAAACTTCGTTACCGCCGCTGTCAACTCCTGCGATCCGCGCGTCAAAGGCAGTTGCGTCGTGATTCTCGAAGAGGGCGACGAAGGCATCTACGACCATGGCACCCCCACCAAAAAACTCGTCCATCAGCTCTCCTCCACCGGCGACCCCATCTTCAGCCTCAAAGTTCCCGCCAGCCGGATCGTGGGCGGATATACGGTGAAAGACGGCGTAATCATCCCCAACTTCAACCACAGCGAAATCATCGAGGCCGTCTTCCGCCGCACCCGTGTTCCGGTGGGCTTGATGACCGCGGCCAAGCTGCTCTCGGCCATCGAGCCGGTTACTCGCTACCAGCGTCAGCGCTTCCGCGGTGCAGAAGGTTCCAAGCCCGGCTCTGTCCGCTACGAGCAAGGCATCCAACAGCGCGAGGACGCGCTCCACCGCCTGGTCGATATCTGGGCCACCGGCGAGGCAGCCTCCTCTCTTGGCTTTGCCGCCGCCCGTCTCTTTGACGATCTGGATCCCCTGGAGAAACAGAAGACAGCTCTGCTCAAAGAACGTGGCGGAGCTCAGGGCGGCCGCGCCGAGCTGAAAGCTCTCAAGGAAAGCGAACAACGCGCCATCGAGATGCTTTCTCTCAAGCCGGACGACCCGCGCCGAGCCGAACTCGCCGCCGATCCTCTCGTCAACTACGTCCTCATGGACGCCGAAGCCAACGTAATCTGCCCAGCAACCAAGCTATGGAATACCGGCCACGGCGCCAACATGATGCGCGAAGCCATCAGCCTCATGGGCGGCTACGGCATCACCGAAGACTGTCCCGGCTTCCTTGCCAACAAGTGGATGGACGCACAACTCGAAGCCACCTATGAAGGTCCTGAAGCTGTACAGCGCCGTCAGTTGACCGTAACCATGACCTCCGAGGTCTTCCTCGCCCAGTTCCACACCTGGATCAGGGAGATGCGCCGCATCGCCTCCGACCACCCCGGCACCGGCGCCTGTACCCTGGCCTCCGCCATGACCCTCTGGCTCTGGACGCTAAACCATTTGCAAAACGCCACCGACCCCGACGGCCACAAGCTCTATCACGGCCAGCGCCAGGGCGTAACCTTTGCCCTCGCCGATGCTCTCTGCTGGCTGCTCGCCTCGCGCTACCAGATCCTCGACGTGCTCGAACTCGAGGCCCGCGGCGGAGCCGATGCTCTGGTCGCCGAAGGCCTCAGCGGAACCGTCCAATTCCTCAGCGACCTGTGCCATACGCAAGCCGCTCAATCCGCCGGAGAGGCCTCGCGCATCTGCGCCGAGCTGGTCTTTGGCTATAATTGCCATCCCTCCTGGGACGAGCGGGAGCACCGCAACTGCTTCCTGGCTAGCGAACTTGATGAATATGAAGAGACCATGCCCGGCATCTCGGCCTTTGCGGTTGATGTGCTCGCCGCAGACGGCACTCATCCACAAAAAGCCGGCCCCTGCGCCGGTTGCGCCGGCTCCAGCGAGTTCCTCCGCCTGCAGAGCAAGCTAACCACATGCCTCACCGGATCCCGCCTCGCCAAGGACCGCGCCGCCGAAACCGTCAGCAAAGTAATGATCCCCGAAGCCCTGGATTATCCCGCATGAGGATAGCCATTGAACCCGGTACGAACAGGGGTGCCCCAGGTCTCGATTTTGAGACTGGGAGACCACACAAGCCGGAAGCACTACTCTCAACAATCCAGAATGCGCCGTCCTCGCCACGTTCTTCCTTTTGCGGCTAGGGCAGGGAACCACAAATTCTGACCGATCAAGTTAAGGAGGAGGCCCAAATGTACGTAGAAGAATTGGAACGAGGAACTGGTACCTCAGAACCGGGCCACCCAGTTTTCTCCTCTGAGACCTCGGAACCCTCCCCATCCGCTTCCCCAGCGCCGGAACAAGACCGTCAGTCCATTGAAGTCGATATAGCTTGCACCGGCTTCGGCCCGGCCATGGGCGGCTTTCTCACTACGCTCACCCGCGAGTGGACCGAGCACCCTGATGATCCCGCCTTCGAAAGTCGAGTCGCCCCCGGAATGCCCCTCCAGGTCCTCTGCTACGAGCGCGCCGACGATATCGCCTCCGGCGTCAGCGGCGTAGTCACCCGCGCCCAGGGCATCCATGCCAGCTTTCCCGCTCTCGACCCATCTGAAATCCCCATGGCCGCCAACGTCACTCAGGAGCGCGTTCTCTATCTCCTCGATCCCGCCGGTGCCAGCCGGCGCTCCGCGCTTTTGCGCCTTGGAGATCATCTTCTCCGTTTTGGGGGCAAACTGGCGGGCGTAAGAGACCACGCCTTCGAACTCCCCTGGACACCAAAATTCCTCCACAAAAACGGCGGCCTCGTCCTCTCCATTGGCCAGTTCAACCAGTGGGTCGGCTCGCAATTGATGGCCACAGGACTGGTACAGATCTGGCCCGGCACTCCGGTCAGCAAGCCGCTGATCAGCGGGAGAAAAGTGGAAGGCGTCCGCCTCGCCGACCAGGGAGTCGATAAATCCGGAGAACCCACCGAAAGCTTTATGCCCGGAATGGATGTGCGCGCCCCGCTCACCGTCGTGGGCGACGGCCCCATCGGCCAGATCGGCAGAGAGCTAGACCAGAAGTTCGGCCTTCCCGAAGGCCACGCTCGCCGCGAGTGGGCCATGGGCATGAAATTCGTCATCGAGCTGCCCGAGGATACAGCTCCCGAAGAACCAACCCTCCAGCCCGGAACCGTCTGGCACACCTTCGGCTACCCGGAGCCGGAGATCTTCGGCTTCCTCTACGTGCATCCTGACCGCCTCGTCTCCGTCGGCATCTTCGTCCCCTCGTGGATGGGCGACCCTTCCCGCACCACCTACCGCTATTTGCAGCACTATATCCAGCACCCCGCCCTATGGCGCTACCTAAGAAACGGAACCCTATATTCCTGGGGCGCAAAGTCTCTTGAAGAGTCCGGCCGTCACGGGGAGCCATATCTGGTCGGCGACGGCTACGCCCGCATCGGCGAAGGCTCCGGCTCGACCAATATGCTCACCGGCTCCGGCGTCGACGAAGCCTGGACCACCGGCACGCAACTCGGCGCAGCTGTCATCGACCTCCTCCGCGCCGAGCTGCCTTTCACGAAAGAAAACCTCTCCATAACCTACGAAGAGCGCCGCCGCAAAAGCTGGGTCGAGTGCGGCGCTCAAGAAGCCGAGAACGCCCGCAACGGCTTCCACGCCGGCATCGTCAAAGGCATGATCGGGATGGCCCTCGCAGGCCTCACCGGCGGCCGGTTTTCAATTCAGTCGCACATCCCGCCGGTCCACAAGCAGATCTCCCGCTCCGGCGACGGCCTCAATCTGAAGGAGGCCGCAGCCGTAGCTCTTGCTGACGGCCGCCCGCTCCACGATGCCCTGCTCTCCGCCCGAGGCTGGCCGGAGATTCCCTTCGACGGCCGTCTCCTGGTCTCGCACCAGGACGCTCTTCTGATGGGCGGCAAAGTCCAGGCCATGCCCGGCTTCGCCGATCACGTAGTCTTCCTCAACAGACAGCTCTGCGTCGCCTGCGAAGAGAAGACCTGCATCGCCATGTGCTCCGGTCAGGCCATCACGCTAGGCGAAGACGACCTGCCCGCCTTCGAACGTGAAAAATGCATCCACTGCGGCGGCTGCCTGTGGAATTGTTCCCATCCGCCCGACGGCAAAGACTCCAACATCGAATTCCAAGCCGGCTCCGGCGGCCTGCACTCGGCCGAAAACTGAGTTCTTCGACACTATATGATGGAAGATAAGTGATCGAACCCCAATACTCTGTCATCCTGAGCGATCGATAACCGACTGTCATCCTGAGCGATCAACAACTGACTGTCATCCTGAGCGGAGCGAAGTCGAAGGATCTGCGGTTGCTTTTATTTTTGCGCTTTGTAACAGGGCACGACATCAGTCGTGCCGAAACGCCAGAATATTGAACAGGGCTTAGGCCCCTGAGGACGATAACAAATGCGAAAATCCGCCGTAATTTTATTGCTTCTGCTATGCTTTTCGCCCTTTATCTCGGGCCAGAAAACGCGCTTCGGCCAAGCTCCCCGGGCAAAGCAAGGAGTCGATTACCCTCTCAAGGTGCATGTCTCCGGAATCCATATCCGTACCTATTACGAGAGCCCGAGTTGGCTCGGTCCAAATTTTCTCGCCGCAGAACGTAACCAAGACGTGGCCTACGCGGACGCGGTTCTAAACGGAAAGAATATCGAGCTGCTGGGAGCCTGGACATGGATTCCCGGCAGCTATCAAACGCCATTGTCTCCGGGCGACTTTCAGGCACGCCTCTTGAAGGATCCGTCGAAGACGAGCGACTCGCCGATCGGTCAGGAGTACGAGCTACTTCTCCCTGATCGAATCGTTTGGCGTTGCGTGATCACTGGCGTTTCCGAATAGCTTGACTGAAAAAGGAAAAAATAATGCCAAACGTTTTGCACATCGTAGTTTGCGCCGGCATCGTTCCCGACCCGCTGCAAACCTTAGAACCAATCACCACCCCCAATGGCCCCGGCCTCAAAAACGAAATGGTCCTGCCCGCGGTCCTCGACCCCTGGGCCGCCAGCGCTCTCTATGAAGCCGCGAATCTCGCCGCCAAAAATCCAGGCAGCAAACTCTGGCTCGTCTCGCTAGGCCCCAAGGCCAAACTGCAGCAGGTCATGATGACCATAGCGCAAAAGGTCGCCTTTGAGCTGGTCCCCGTCGATGGCCCCATCGGCGGCTTTCCGGATGCCCATTCCACCGCCGCAGTCCTCGCCGAAACCATTGCTGCTCTCCCCGGCCTCGAGAAAACCAACGTCCTCCTCTTCGGTGGCTGGGAGTCGGCAACTCGCGGCGCAGGCGTCACGCTTCAATTAATCGGCGAGCGCCTCGGCATCACCGACCAATTCCAGGGCGTAGACCAGATAGCTCTCCACGACGACGGCAGCTTTGAAGTTTTAGAACGCGTAGAAGGCGGCAAGCACCAAGCCTCCATCTGCGCCGGGACCCCCGCCGTCCTCGGCTGGGCCACCGGCAACCTTGCCGAGCCGCGCAACAATCCCCAGATCGGAATGGCCAATATGCGCACCATCATGCCCGCTCTGCAAAAGACCAAACCCACGACACTCGCCGCCAACGGCCTGCATTACGTCTCCGCCAGCCTGCCCAAACAGCAGCGCGAGACACGCGTAGTCAAAGACCTTACCCCCGACGAAATCGCCGCCGAACTGGTCGCATGGATAGGAGCCGAATAATGGAATCGATACTCGTACTCACGCATGCGGACGAAACAGGCGCAGCCCCCACCAAAGCCTCACTGGAAGCCGTCACCGCAGGCAAGGAACTGTCCGCCCGACTCAATGCCTCGCTCACCATCGGCATTGTCGCCGTGGATGCAGCCGCTGCCAACTCCGTCGCCTCAACCGGAGCACGTCTTCTTGCTGCCACGGGCGAAGCCTTCGCCCAGCCGCGTTACGCAACCGACGCCGCCGCCCTCGAAGCACTCGCTCGCGCTGCGAGCGCGACCATCATCCTCGCCCCCGCCAGCTCCCGTTTTGCCCGTGTAGCCGCCGGCGTGACCCATCGCCTGGGCGGCTTCATCGATACCCACATCACAGCCCTCGGTGGCACTGAAACAGTCGAAGCAACCCGCTGGTTCTATCGTCAGCGCGTTGAAGCGGTCCTCTCCCGCGACACCCGCCCCTGGTTCCTACTCCTCGATCCCGGCACGCATGCCGCCTACGCCGGTCAACCGGGTTCCGCTCAAGTCGAGCAGGTAGCAGTCCAGCTCCCCACGCTCCACACCACCGTCAGCGGCCTCCGCTCTCCGGCGCAAGGCGCGCAAACCATCCGCCCTGACGCAAAGCTTCTCTTCGTCGCCGGCGCAGGCTGGACAAAAAAACAGCCCGACGGCCAAATCCATACCACCGAAGCCGGCGAACTCATCCTCAACTTCCTTCGTCTCACCAGCGCATCTCTCGGCAGCAGCAAGTCGCTGGTCGACCAGGGCGGCGAGGGCGAGCTGGTACTTCCCTTCCTAACCCACATGAACCAGATCGGGCAGACCGGCGCCACACCGCGCCATCCCAAAGGTTTGTCAACGTGCTGCCACGGCGAAGAGCCGCACGTAGTCGGCTGGCGCTTCATCGGCAGCCGCCGCGCCATCTCGCTCGACCCCAACTGCGGCTGGACCCGCGGAAAAGCCGACGTCGTCTATATTGCCGATGCATTCCAGGTCATCGCCAAGCTGAACGCGAAACTCGAAGCCGCCAAAGCTTAAGAACTACAGAAAGCACCTATGCTGAAGAGGCGGGCCAAAGCCCGCCTCTTCGTTTGAAACCAAATATTGAGGCAGCCTTCTAAACCTTGAGCACCGCCGGCAGCGAAAGACTCCCCATGATCTGCTCCATTGCTCCCTCATCGTTTCCAATCGCATCAAGCAGCTTCTTCTTGAGCTCATCGCGCTTTGCATAAAGCCGCAGCGGCTCCGGCGGATGATGCAGCAGATCCTTCCCCACCAGCGCGCGAACAATAAAAGGCATATAGGACGAATAATCCCCCTGCATGCTGACCGTTTGCGTCGCATAAGTCTCCGGATTCACCTTGCCCCACGAAACCGCCTCACCCGGCGCGCATGATGACAAACTCCCGTCCGTCACCGGCGACGAAACAATCTGCGCATCGTAATCATACCCGCGAATATTCTCGAGGAAGAAAATCTGCGAGAGCGTAGGCTCCGGCTGCAAGGAATAATTCTTGGGGACGCCGCCGCCCAATATCAAAACGGCCATCGTTTTCGGTGCGGAATCGAACAAACCCCAGTGATGGTAGGCGCAGGATTCGAATACGTCCTCATGAAGATCGTAGTCAAAACCGTATTGAATCTTCCCCAGTCGCGCCAGCGTCCATAACTTCACGGAATTCAAAAACCCGCTTCCGTCCGCCGGTGCTCCAATAAAAACCGGTAGCTCAAGTTCGGCGCAGGTGCTCAGCAGTCCGGGCGTAACGCCAAGCGCCTTTTCCCGCTCTCCATATTGCCTGCCGAGCAGACAGTTGCGCTCGGTAGTCGTCATCCGTTTCTGGAACTCAGGCCGCTGCAGGATTGCGGTAAACACTGCGTCCTGGTCGAAGAGCACCTGCTCGTCGAAGCCGGTGTCGGTCACGCGAATCACGCCGTTCTCGCGATACAGCGCATCGTCGCCGTAGAGATCCACCTCACGAATCGGACGTTCATCCTGCTTCCTGAGGCAGTCGTGTCCGTCGTGGTAGCAAATCGCGTCGGTAACGGTGATGTACGCGGTGTTCGCGGCCCTGATAAGCGGAATAAGCCACGCCCGATGCTGATCGGAAACTGTGATCGGTCCAGCGCAGGTCACCACCAGCGGAATCCGCTTTTCGATCACCTGCTTCATCACTTCATAAACTCTCCGCAGGGTTGCGCCGCCGAAAGCCGGCAAAGATGAAGAAAATACTTCGCCCAGATCATGGCATTCCGTAACAGGCTTTCCGGTAACAGCCTTCCCCAAAAGTCCGTTTGCATTCGAACATTTGCTCATAGCAATAGCATCATATCAAGTCAGCCACCGTGCCAAAGCCGCACGGGTGCCCTACTCTTGCCACGTTTTGTTTTTGCGGGTAGTTTTGGTAACCACGAATCAGGATCGATCAGTCAGTTCTTTGGCAGCACTACGAACGGGCCATTCATTCCCTGCCCGTCCCCACCTTCAAACGCCGCCTGGCCCAGTGACGGAATCCCAGGCTCCCATTCCGGGCCTGCAAGCTCCGGCATCGGACGCGCCCGGAACAGCTTCTTGCACTGCCCCGCCGTCCACCGCGCCCAACGCTTCGACTTCTTCCGTCGCGCGCTGTCGGTCGAGATACCAGTTCCCGCATACATCTGCCTGTAGAGCTTCGAAAGAAACATGAATGCGATCCGTGATCGCAAATTCGGCGTGCAAGCTGACCGCTGCCAGATCGCTGGCCAGTTATAAAATCTATCCCACACCTTTTGCGTCCGCTCACGAATCTCATCCGAACTCATCGTAGGATGAGGCGTAAACATCTTTGGCCGCACCTCCGTTGGAATCATCCAGTACCGCGTAATCGGCACGTCGCCCACCATGGTCGGATTTTGCGCTTGCTCCTTCTCCCAGCGCACAAAATCCACCGTGCCCGGAAATGGTGTCATCATCACAAATTGCGCAAACGTCACGCCGGCCTTAATCGCCATCTCCACCGTTGCGTCAAAGGTGGCGGGCCTGTCTGTAGGCAACCCGAAGATGAACGATCCCAGCACATGCACTCCATGCGCTTTGAATGTCTGTAACTGCTTGGCCAGCGCCTCGCCGGAGTAATTCCAATCCTTGAAAACAGCCTTCAGTCCCTCCGGAGTCACCGCTTCCACGCCCACCAGCGCGCCCTTGATATTAGCCTTCCGCATCGCATCCAGATAATCGCCGTCCTCGCCTGCCTCCATCGTCATCTGCGTGTAAAACACCATATCCTTCGGCAACTTAGCCAGTTCTTCCATCAGTTGGAAGCGCTCCGCGCGTATGGTTGTCAGCTCTTCCAGCTTGGTCGTATTGTTTTGCTCCCTAGCCAGCCGCAGATCGGTAAACGTCACCGGATAAAAATTGTCGTCTGCCAGCGCAATAAACCTGAAACCCAACCTCCGCAAAGCCACGATCTCATCCACCACGCTCTGAAATTTCCTTTGCCTTGGCTTTTGCCCGTCCGTCCGCCAAACGCTGCAAAACGAGCAATGCTTCGGACAGCCACGAATCGTCTGCACCGAGGCCCACATATATTTCTCGGGATCCATCAAGTCCCAGCGTGCAGCCAGAAACTCTCCGCCTTCAATCCGTCCGCCCGCATACACCCTTTCCGGCTTGCCCGCTATGCAATCGGTGACCACCTTGCCCCAGGCGATGTCGCCGTCCCCTGTAACTACGGCGTGACCTTCTCCGCATTCCAACGCCTCATTGGGAAACAGCGTGGCGTGAATGCCGCCGTACACCACCCACGCGCCCCGGCTGCGCGCCATCCTGCCCACCGAATAGCCGCGCAGTGCATTGCCCGTGTGCACGCTGATTCCAACAATGTCTCCAGGCCGAATGCTCTCCGGCACAATCTGTTCCAGCGATTCGTCGACGAGAATGGGATCTCCCGCGATTTGCGGTGTGGCCGCCGCAAGCACAAACAGCCATCTCGGCGTTATCACCGCGGTGCCAAATGAATTGTCGCTGGGATTGACCAGATGAACGCTCAATGAATCCTACCCTTCCTCGTGCGAGTATGGTGGCCTCAGAGAGCGTCTACGTTATCGGCTCAACTCCGGCGGATGCATATCCGCCAGAGTGCCGTTGGCGGATCGTCCCGCCTGACATTTCCCCTGGACAGTGTTTCCAAATTTTACAAGTAATCTGTAAAGCCGGCTGAGCAATATTGATCACTTTTCACCGATTTAGAACTCCATTCGATGAAGATCCAGACAATATTCCGCACCCACTAAAATTGCACCCGCCACTCCGCCGGCTCGCTAGTTCCAGTGAAGCGCATGCTGGCAAATTGCCCTTGCTGCTTCCATTCGGCAGCAATTGTCTTCCCGTCTTTGCCGCTCACCTGCGCGGATGCCTTTTCATATCCGCCAGGAATTGCAAACCATAGCGTGTATTCCTTCCCCGCAACCGTCAGCGACTCTCCATGCAAATCCTTCTTCGCCCCATTCCAGCCTTGACTCACAATGGAATAAGATCCGGAAATGTGCCGAGAGTTCCCAATCAGTTGCGGCCGGTCGGCAAGCGGATGAATCAACAGCACTCGAGTATCGTGTGGCTCAATCGTCAAATCGATTTTCCCTTTGAAAACTCCCAGCGGCTGCTGCTTCCAGAAATCGAAAACAACGTAGTCTTGCTCGTTGCTCAGTCCCAACTGCCGCGCAAACTCCAGCCTGCGCTCCACGGCATCGCTGCGCCAATTCGTCTCCGCAGCAACGTCATAAACTCCTGCTGCCGAGTCCACTTTCAGATCAAGCACCTCAGGATAATGATGAATGTAGTAGTCCTCCTGAACGAACTTGAACTTGTTCCAGGTGCTGTCCGTGCCCCGGCTGAATAAATCGATGGGTAGAATCGGCAGCGTGGGCATGGTCGCCTGCAACAGCTTCACTCGTTCCTCCTTGAGCTCCGGCATCACGCTGGCCAACGAATAGGTCACGCCTGTCAGCGCCACATAGGTAACCAGCGTCCGCGCCTCTGGCAAAGTTGTCCCAAAACCGGTTGGCGGGTCTTCACGCTGTCGTTCCTTGTCTAGCGCAATCGCGTACCGTTTCAGCTTCGCCTCTTCCGCATTCATCGGCTCAACCAGCTCAAGTCCCTCGCCGGGCATCACGTAACTCACAATATGATTCAAGAACAGATGGGCATTGATGGAACTGAAAAACGAATGCATTCCCTGCCAGTTGTTATATAAGTCCTGGCCAAGAAAGTAAGAGTCGGTGTACCCCACCGCATTCAGCCTCGTCCCCGTGGGGCAAAGCTCAATAAAGCGGTCCGGGCCAATTGTTCGCCGGATCAGCGCCAGCCGGTCGCGGTAATTCGCAATGAAATCGGCCGAAGGCGAGTGCAGTCGGCTCTTATCAATCTCCGGCGCATAAGCCGGCAGCGCCAGCTCGCCATCAAATTTGTAGTAATCAAACCCCAGTTCGTCCAGCCTCGCAAACAAGCGCTTCAAATGTTCGAATACCTCGGGATTCGTCGAGTCCAGCGCCGGAGTTTGATAATCCAGCAGCACCTTGCCCTTCTTGTCATAGAGGTACCAGTCGGGATGTTCCTTCAATGCGGGACCGTATGCATTGGGCACCACCCATATTCCAGCCTTCAATCCTTTGCCGCGGATATAACTCGTTAGCCATTCAGGCCCGTGCGGAAACTTCACCTTATCCCAGTTGTCCACCCACGAATGCCCCTCCGGCCGCCGGTCATACCCGTCGTCCAGTTGCACATACTCAAATCCATACGGCTTCAGATTCTTCGCCAGCCAATCTGCGTTGCGCACCACATCCTGCTCGGTCACATCCTGGAAGTAACTCGTCCAACTTGACCACACCATGGGCGCCGAATGAAAGTGTGAATCGTCGTAGCGAATGTAGAACGGAATTCCCAGAGTATGCGTGTAGTAGTCGGGTACCAGCCGGATCGTCGCATGATCGCGTACCGGAATCTTCAAAGCGAAGGCATCTTTCTTCCCGGCCACAGCCTGCAACTCAGAGTCTCCGCCAAAGTCGACGGCGATATCCGTTCCACGATCGAAGAGACTATGCAATCCTCCGCCTGCAACATGCCCCAATCCCAGATAAGTGACTTCAGGATTAATCCGCGGAAGGTTAGACCATAGACTGCTTGATTCGCCGCCATAAGTCTCAGTCACCTCGTCGGTACCACGCCAGCTCACCCGCAGTCCCTCTGGATCGATCAGCCGGACGACACTTCGATCAGCGGGTGAATCAGCCCACCCCGTCAGGACCCCGTGAAAGTCGGTCGTTACGATCGTGAGCTTGTCCGGCTGCGCATCGAACTCCCAGGCGCTAATGGGATCCTTTGTTTCGATCGTCAGCTTTCCATTCGCTCCGATGCGCGCCGAAAGGCGCGTCAGCCTGCGAAGGCCTGATGGAGTCTCTTCATTGAGCGCAATATCCCTGGCAATGCTCCCCAGCCGATCAGTCGAGATCGACAGAGTAGAGCTTTCCTGAAAATAATCAACGACCCAGCCGTTTTGCCGCAGGGAAGCAGTCGCGGCCATCTGCGCACAGGTATTGAGCGCGGCCATAACAAAAACTAATGCAAGCGCCGGAATTCTGAACATGGATTCCTCTTGGGATTCGATCCGCAGCCTTGCGCATGGCGCTCACTGCGGTGTTTCGAGTTCGATCTTTTTAGGAGACGATCTATATCATCATATTTCATTTCAATAATATCGACAGGGGGGGCATAAATAGAGAACCGCAATAAGACATTGGCAGTGATGAATGGGTCAGAAGCGACGCATATTCACATGCTTTCGCCTTTGCACAATTTCTGATGCAGGGGAAGGTACCCCGTCCTGCTACGCCCGAGAAATCGGTTTACCAAAACTTCACTTTTCTAAAAGGGCAGGCTACTCCAGTGGATCTCGCAACCGCTAAAGAGTCTTGTGAGTGAAGCGAATTATCGCCAATCAAATGAAATTCCCGCTAACGCGCTTGACATGTATTAGCATCCGTTTTATATTTTGGGTAACGTTGGCGACAAAGCTCGATTCCCAGGCTCTGGATTACGCCAGGCTATCTGATAGCAACTTCCTCCTGGTTCGCTATTCTCCTCCAGAAGGTTTCCTCACGAACGACCACAAGTTCTAATCAATAATCGAGCCTAAACAGAGCGGTCACCACAATTGTTCTCCCGCCAGAGCCTTTACAGTTGGGCATGCGGAAGAAGGGAGGGCCGCGTGGGCTGTTTTGTTTGTGAGAATCTTGAACGAATCTTTAAGACTAAGCAACAAGAGTACATCGAGGCTTGTTCCACCGCCTATTATCGGGTCAGCACAAAGCTTGCGGCCTACAAAAACGTCGATATGGAGCGCGCCAGGAACGAGTTTGAGGAGCACCAGCGGGTATGCGTCTCGGCTTTGAATAATTCTGCATTTTCTGCCGGCAGATCTGCTGTCCCTCACACCGCCGCAAGATCGTCATGGCGATCTTCTTCCAAGGCCATCCAGGCCATCTGACCGAGGAACTGGCTGACCGCGCGCCATACCGGGTTAATGCCGACTGCGGCACACAAAAACGAGCTTACTCGTCTTGAGCTTTCAATGCCTCGCTCAGGACGGGCATGGGCAACCAAGTTAGAGAACGAATGGAGGTGCGATGAATTTACAGATGAAAAGCAATGTACAGAATCACCGATCTGCCAGCCGTGGCAAAACTCAACAAGCGCGCGGGTCGGCGGCCCACCGTGAGGAAAGTTCCTTCTCGAACATCAAGTCGGCTTTAAGAAGAGCAAATGAGCGGTCTTTCGTTGAAGACTATAACTTGGAACATACTGTCTTGCACACATCGATCATCCAGGAAACGAGTTCCGCCGGTTCAGACTTCGTTGGACACTCAGTACCAGGAGAGACCCGTGCACGTGCGTACGACCGGAATTTACCAAATTGCGTCTACCTCGGATAATGACCACCCAGACCCGGCAATTGCCCGTGCTTTATCCAACTCGGACGTACTCCTGAACGATCGTCACGCGTCTGGCGATCTCCAATCCGATGATGCTTTCTATTCTGCCGGTGATGGGGAAAATGCGAAATCAACGCCGTATCCAGCCCGGCACCGTAAAATGCTTCTCCCGGAAAAGGGCCACGCAGGTGCGAACGACCTCCGGGTCCAGCAGCGTACCCGCATCCTTTTCAATTTGCTGCAACACGAGGGGCAGCTCGATTCCCGGCCGATAGGGCCGATAGGCGGCCATTGCCTCCACGATGTCCGCCACAGCCAGTACTTTGGCTTCGGGCAATATCTCGTCCGCCTTAAGGCCCCTCGGATATCCTGATCCATCCAGCTTCTCGTGGTGCTGGTGCACCATCTCCGCAACGGGCCACATAAACGGTATGTCTTTCAGAATCGCGTAGCCGGTCTCCGGATGCTGATTGATCATGGCCCGTTCCGCCGCATTGAGATTCCCGGGCTTGGTCAGGAGTTCCGCAGGTATCGAGATCTTCCCGATATCGTGGACCATTGCCGCCATCCGTAAAGCTTGCAATCGCTCCCCAGTCCAGCCCATGTCCTTGCCAATGGCGATTGCGATTTCCGCCACCCGGCTTTGATGGCCGGCGGTGTAGGGGTCGCGCATCTCCATGGCCAGCACGATGGGCGCCACCATCGCCGATAGTGCATTGGCAAGATCTGTCTGCGCCTTTGCCAGGCGGATCCGCTCGGCTCGCAGCAGTTCCTTCTGCTCCAGCGCTTCGATGCTGTGTACAAGCTCCCTGGCAAGACGCTCGAAAACATGACTCGCCGCATCTCCAAATGCGTCGGGGAGTTCGGAGTACACAACCAATACGCCGTTCCACCTCCCCTCAATTCGAATCGGTACGGAGATGGAGGATCGAACCTTCAACTGCCTGGTACGCCTGCGCCCCGGGAAAGAAACTGGCGACTTCTTGGCGTCCTTCAAAACCTGCACCGTGTTGGTCCGGATACAGACGGCCGTCGGGCCTTGTCCCAAGAGCTCATCTTCTCCCCAGCTCCATTGCAGTCCGTCAAGATGTCCGCTTGCATTCCCCGCTGATGCGGCAACTCGAATCGGCTTCCCCCGACCATCTTCCGCAATCCCCACCCAGGCGAGGACATAAGCCGATTGGTGAGTGATGCCATCGCAAATGGCCTGCAATAGAAGGTCTTCAGTTGAATGAACCCGGCCCAGCGCCAACGCAGCCACCGCATAGGCTCCCAACGCCCAGTTCTGGGTCTCCATCAGATGTTGCCGAAGCAGCCGTTCGGAAATATCGCGGAACTCAACGACCAGCATGTCCCGGCCATCAAACGTCATCTTGTCCGACGACCAAATCTGAACTGGCACAGGCTCCGGATCCCCGTCTCTTCGCAGGATATGAAACCCCGTGTGTACAGCCGCCTTGCCCGAGAGTTTGCTGACCTCGTCTCTTACCCGCTCACGCTCGTCTTCGGGATGGAGCCCGGTAAAATCCGTCCCAATCAGATTCTCGCGCGAACATCCCATCAGTGTTTCAAATGCCGGGTTCACGTCCACCAGGAGTCCGGTACCAACATCAAGCACCAGTTTGGCATCCTGGGCATGGGTCCAGCTCAATTCGTATAGACTCTGCGGCTTGAAAGCACGGGATGCGCGTTCCACAGCAAACCAACTTTCATCTTCGGTTACTGTCCTTGTGAATCTTGCGCGGATCGGGAGATAACTTACACATTAAAAATTAGATGCCTAATAACTTTGCCTGTCAATCAATAAGCATATTCATAACTACGCCGAAACTTCCATTTCACAAATTGCTCCATCTACTTAAGTTATTTATTAAACAGATTGGTCAATATAGAACACTTTGTACCCCTCTTTAACTAGACATGATTCAACCCTGAGAGATTTCTTTCCCCGCGCACCTTCATACTACCCGGCTGCACTCTTCCACCGGAATCGGAACCTGCTCCACAATCTCCAGCCCAAAACCCTCCAATGCCGGAACATGCATAGGTGTATTTGACAGCAGGCGGATGCGCTGAATACCCAGGTCCGACAATATCTGACCGCCCAGTCCGATGGCCCTCAGAATCCGCCCTGTTCGCGCCTGCGAACCTTCGCGCGCGCGCAGTTCCTGGTGCAGAATGAGCCTTCCGTTACTTGCCTGCTGCGCCGCCGGCAATGCAGCTGCACTGCCGGGCTCAAAGGCTCCGGCCGAATCTGCTGCCCTATCAATCTCAAATCCGCGCGAGGTATTGTGCAGGTAGAGCACAACTCCGCAACCCTCCTCGGCAATCATGCGCATGGACTGATCGAGAGTCTCGCGGCAACGGCAGTCGGCGGCAAACACATCTCCCGCCGTGCAGCGGGTATGCACCCTCACCAGCACGGCATGCGTGCAAACAGGCCTCGTTGCATCCTCACCTGCAGGCAGTCCATTGCCCGCACTTCCCAGCCCGTTCGGAAATGCGGGACAGTCCTTGCAAAGGTCGCCACGCACCAGCGCAATATGGCTCTCGCCGCCGTTTACCTCACTCTCGTATGCGATCATGCGGAACTCGCCATAGCGGGTTTGGATGCGGCTCTCGCCGGCGCGCACAATATAGCGCTCGTGGCGCAGCCGGTAGCGGATCAGCTCCGCCACGGTAAGAATCGTCAGCCCGTGTTCCTTGCAAAACGGAATCAGATCAGGAATGCGCGCCATCTCTCCGTCGTCGCGCATGATCTCGCAGATCACGCCGGAAGGATTCAGCCCCGCCAACCGCGCCAGGTCAACCGAAGCCTCCGTTTGCCCCGCGCGCACCAGCACTCCACCCTTGCGCGCACGCAGCGGAAAAATATGCCCCGGTCGTGCCAGATCGGAATAAGTAGCGCCGGGATCGATGGCGGCCCGAATAGTCTGCGCCCGATCCGCCGCCGAGATGCCTGTAGTCACGCCCTCTCGCGCTTCAATGGTTTCAGTAAACGCCGTCCCGAATCGCGATGAATTATGCTGCGTCATGGGGAACAGGCGCAGATAATCGGCTCGATCCTCAGTCAGCGTCAGACAGATCAGCCCGCGGCCATAGCGGGCCATGAAGTTGATGGCCTCCGGGGTCACATGCTCGGCGGCCAGGGTCAGGTCCCCTTCGTTCTCGCGGTTCTCGTCATCGACCACAACTACCATGCGCCCGGCGCGAATCTCGGCCAGGGCGCCGGGAACGTCTGTGAACGGATGCTCGAAGCTGCGCGGGGTATATGGCATTACTGTCCTCTTCATTCTCGCTTATGCTAGGCGCAAACAGCAAAAGCGCCGCCCGAAGGCAGCGCCTTTGTAAGGAACTCGATTAAAACGGCCTACAACGTCGATTCGATCTCAAATCCCCATGCTTCGAGAAGAGCCTCGGGGATATATTTTGAATTCTTGTTTCGCCGAGCCCACTCACGCAGGCGGGTGGATCGGATGTACTGGTCAGGGCTGAGTTTGAACTCCCTCACGATTTGCTCGAAGGAAGTAACTGTGGGCACAACCGGCCCGATGGGCTCTGGTTTGCCCCAATTTGGATTTCCACGACGCTTTGCCATTGAATGTTGTCCTTAAAGGAAGGTGGATTGCACTTGCATCCTCAGTAGTAACGGGGTGGGGAGACCTGTCTGCCCAGAGGAATTCTACTGTTTTATTTTACATATATTTTCTTCAAAAATCAATAGGAAAACTAGAAATTGCCCTAGATATTTGCCAAGTCCTTTTCACTTGAAAAATACGCGCTAACTCGTTTATAAAGAATGCACTGCATGAACTCAATAGCACTTTTGTGACAGATTTTGACGTCTTCTGACCCTTGGGAAAATTGGCAAAATACTTGCCTTTGAAGCCTGTACTCTTATGACAACATCCTCGCCGCGTGACCGCTCTCCTGCTCCTAACGTCCCCCGGATTGATCCAGCGAGGTATCGCGGATCACAAAGTCCACCGCTCCAGGTCCTCCTCGGAAATTGTTTCTGCCCCTCATCGCATCAGCCCCAGCTTCCGCCACAGACGCCGAGAAAACGATCTCGAGCCATAGACCTCGAAGATCGACCGCCAGGCGCACCCATCAATCACTTCCACATCCTCCAGCCGCCCGTAGGTGTGGGTCCCCATCATTCCATGCGGGGCCTCCACCGTCTCGTGTGGCCGTTCCCGGTACTCCCGCTCGTTGAGCACCAGAATCTCGTTCAACGTAAAAGATCGTCCGTAGTTCCCGCTGCAATCCTGGCTGGGCCGCATCAGAAGCTCGCCTTCTCGAAAGATCGCTCCCCCGCCCCGGCTGCTGCGAATATCCGTGCTGATCGGGTTCGCCGGATGCGGCTGCCAGTCCTCCAGAATTCCGCGTGACGAAAAAAGCCACAGCTGCAATCCTCCGCCGCGTCGTTCCCGCAGCGTCACAAAAAACCAATATACGCCGCCCTCAGTCCAAACCGTCGTATCCACCGCCGAAACCTCAAGGAACTCCCTAGCCAACTCCCACTCATCGGGAAACTTCGTTGATCGATACATCTCCACCGTCCCATGCTCCCGGCTCTCCGGAATCATGTAGACCTCGCCGCCAACCTCAAAGACGCACGGATAGGAGAGATGGTACGGCCGATCAAGAACGCGCATGGCAGGCGACAGCGCACCCTCCGCAAGCACCTCCGCCGCCGCAATTGATCCGTGGTGGGCACCGTAATCGAAATCTTCAAAGAACAACCACTGTCTTCCCGAATGACAAAAGAGAAATGGGTCCGCACAAAAATGCCCGCGCGGTGACGGAACCCATCGGAACTTGCCAATCTCCCCCGAATTCCCCTCAGTCAGCCGCGTCCTTTGGCCGCGATGCACCGCCAGCCTCCAATGATCGATGCACAGCCGCCTCGGCAACCAGGTTGCAGCTTCAACCGCGGCTCTGGCCAGTTTTCGCACCAGCCAGCGCGCCATCTCTCCGTTCGTTGGCGTTGAGTAAATGCCGCGCTTCCCCTGGTAAGCCGCCGCGGGCACAATTTCCTTCTCTACCCACTCCCACCCCAGTTCGTGCACCTGGCGAAGTTTTTGAGTCACGAATGTCGATGCGCCCCAATACGGCTGCATTCGATTTCGCAACCATGAGCCGCTCGGGTGGGTTCGAAACCAGCCTTTGATTAAAACCCTCCCCGCATCCAGATCCTCGGTCAGCACTTGCAGCATCGCGCCAGTAATTGGGTTGCCTTCAACCAGTTCCCAGAAGCACGGCGGTCCGCCGCGATAAAACTCATTGTCCCCGTGGTGATAAGACCAAACTCCATACCGAGCCGCCTCTAAAACCTCCCCGCGCAGAATATTGAAGCCGAAGCGAATCAGCACATCGAGATCCATGCTTCGAATCCGGTCGATCGCCTCGCTCGGAAAGCGATCCACCGGCCCCCTGCTCAAGGGAGCAACCTGCATAGTTTCAATGTTGTTCAGAGAATCGCCGCAATCAGTCTTGCGGAAAGGATCGTCGCGCCCTCGAACCCGCAGCTTATCCCAGCGCGCATAAAGCCGGAAGAGCAGTTCGCTTCGGGACTTCTTGTCTACCAAAGCTCCAGCCGCCCTGCGGAGGAATGATTGTTTGACCCCAAGCGGCGCGCGATACACCACCAATTGCACGCAGGCAAAGTTACTCTGTACAATCTGCTCCAAAACTTCGGCAACCCATGCGGGCTGAACGTTGCCGTTCAGCAGCAGTCCGATGCGAAGCGGAGGCCGGCTTGAAGAGGAGTTCAAATTGAACGACGGATGCATCTTGCCATTTCCCCGTTGTGGATGCTTGCGTTCCGCCGTGCTCGAAACTCACAGGCCAAAAATCGGTAACGCCGGCCTCTCGGCCGGCTGTAACCTGGACCTCCCGGTCCTCGCTCACTCTATGCCTTCAGGAAAGCTGCTTTAGCCGCGGTTCAGCCCTTCCCCAACCCAAGAATCCTCTTGTTCCTCGCCGCGTCGGCCCCGCCGCCCGCAAAATCGTCAAAGGCCCGTTCCGTCACCCGGATAATCTTCTCGCGAATAAACTTCGCGCCCTCTGCCGCGCCATCCTCTGGATGCTTCAGGCAGCACTCCCACTCCAGCACCGCCCAGCCCTGATAGTCGTACTGCGCCATATTCGAGAAGATCGAACTGAAATCGATCTGCCCATCGCCCAACGACCGGAAGCGCCCCGGCCTATCGACCCAGTCCTGGTAGCCACCATAAACCCCCGACCGACCGCTAGGGTTGTACTCAGCATCCTTCACGTGGAAGGCCCGCACCCGCTCGTGGTAAATATCCAGAAAAGCCAGGTAATCCATCTGTTGCAGGATCATGTGGCTTGGATCGTACAAAATATTCGCGCGCTTATGATTCTCCACCGCAGCAAGGAATCGCTCGAAGGTCACTCCATCGTGCAGGTCCTCGCCCGGATGCAATTCATAGCAAATGTCCACTCCAGCCTCGTCAAAAAGTCGCAGAATCGGCAGCCAGCGCCGTCCCAACTCCACGAAAGCCTCGTCGATCAGCCCCGCCGGCCGCTGCGGCCATGGATAGAAAAACGGCCACGCCAGCGCGCCGGAAAACGTAGCGTGCGCATTCAACCCTAGATTCCGGCTGGCCTTCGCAGCAAATCCCAACTGGTCAACTGCCCACGCCTGCTTGCTCTTCAAGTCTCCCGCCAACTCCGGCGGCGCAAACCCATCCAGCATCACATCGAAGGCCGGATTGCTGGCCACCAACTGCCCCTGCAAGTGCGTAGAAAGTTCGGTAACCGCAAGCCCCGCCTGCCCCACCGCGCCCAGCACCTCGTCGCAATACCCCTTGCTCTCAGCCGCGAGCTTCAAATCGAAGAGCCGCTTGTCCCAGGTAGGAATCTGCACGCCCACAAATCCCAGCCCCGCCGCCCAATGCGCCATTCCCGCCAGAGTGTTGAACGGCGCATTATCCCCCGCAAACTGTGCCAGAAAAATTCCCGGCCCCTTAATCGTCTTCATGATTTTTCTCCTGAAATGTCCAGACTGCATTCACACGAATCTGGGTGCCCCAGGTCTCGATTCTGAGACCTGGGATAGCACAAATCTCAAGTCCTAATTTCACAAGCCCCTAAAACTCCACCCACCCCTCTTTGCGGCTGCTCTCGATGGTGCGTTCGATATACCGCATTCCCCGCACAGCCGCCGCAATCCCCGGCAGCGTCGTCGGCAACGGATTCTTTTCGCTCCTCCGCCAAGCCAGCAACCCCTCCGCAAACTCACGGTAGAGCACCGCGAATGCCTCAATATACCCCTCCGGATGCCCCGGCGGAACGCGTCCAACCCCCCGCGCATCTGCACTCAAATAACCCGCCGCCGCATGCCGAATCTCCTCCGGCCCATCCAACCACCGCACCACCAATTTGTTAGGGTCCTGCTGCCGCCAGTCGATGCCGCCTTTCTCGCCATAGATGCGAATGCGCACTTCATTCAACTCGCCCGCAGCCACCTGCGACGCCGAAATCACTCCACCCGCGCCGTTATTCAACCGCACAAGTTCGTTGCAATCATCGTCCAGCCGCCGCCCCTCGACCACCGAGCGCAGCGTGGCATTAATTCCAGTTACCTCCAGCCCGGTAATATATTCCAGCAGATGAAAGGCGTGAATTCCGATATCGCCAATGCATCCCCCGGGCCCGTTAAACGCCGGATCAGCGCGCCACGAGGCCTGCTTGTGCCCGGTGGTTTCGATCGGCTTTGTCATCCAGCCCTGCAAATACTCCACCTGCACCTTGCGAATCTTCCCCAGCTTTCCGCTGGCGCAAAACGCGCGTGCCTCCCGCACCATTCCGTATCCGGCATAAGTATGCGTCAGCCCGTAAGGCAGCCCGGACTTCTTTACCGCCGCCTCCAGTTCGAGCGCCTCTTCATAGCTGGCCGTAGCGGGCTTATCGCTCATCACCGGAAACCCCGCCTCCATCGCAGCCACGGCTATCGGCAAATGCAAATTATTCGGCGTGGTGATGGCCACAAAATCAATCGCGTCCGGCCGTTTCCGCTCCGCCTCCATCATCTCCCCGTAGCTCGCATACGCTCTTGCGGGATCGATTCCAAAACCCGCGCCGGCCTCCCGCGAGCGCTCCGCCGAATGCGAAAACGCTCCCGCCACCAGCTCAATTTTGCCGTCCAGCTCGGCCGCCATCTTGTGCACCGGCCCGATAAACGCTCCCGGCCCGCCCCCCACCATTCCCATCCGCAGCTTCCGCGTCTCGCTCATCATTCCCTTCCTTGATTCACCGCAATCTTCCGCCCCAAAAACATTATCACGCAAGGCCGGGTGCCCCACCCTCGCGACGTCTTTGTTTTTGTCGCTAGGGTGGGATAGCGAGAACTGGTGCCCCATCCTTTCCCGCACCATCACGTCCAATCCCAGATGCAATACGATAAAGTGAGATTGAAAGCTACCCCAACCATGAACCCAATCGCCATTCCCGATTCCCCCCGCCGCTGGGACTGCCTCTCGCTGGGCGAAGTCATGCTCCGCCTCGATCCCGGCGAAGCCCGCATCCACACCACGCGCCACTTCCAGGTCTGGGAGGGCGGCGGCGAATACAATGTCGCCCGCGGCCTTCGACGCTGCTTCGGCCAGCGCACCGCCATCGCCACCGCGCTCGCCGATAACCCCGTCGGCCGCCTGGTTGAAGACCTCATCCTCCAGGGCGGCGTCGATCCCTCCCTGATCAAATGGCTCCCCTATGACGGGGTGGGCCGCACGATCCGCAACGGCCTCAACTTCACTGAGCGCGGCTTCGGCGTTCGCGCCGCCGCCGGCTGTTCTGACCGCGGCCACACCGCCGTAAGCCAGCTCAAGCCCGGCGATTTCGACTGGCCGACGATCTTCGGCCCCGAGAACGGAACGAAGTTTTTCCACACCGGCGGCATCTTCGCCGCGCTCTCCGCTTCCACCGCCGATGTAGCCGTCGAAGCAATGGACGCCGCCCGCGCCCACTCCACCCCCGTCTCTTACGACCTCAACTACCGCGATTCCCTCTGGAAATCCATCGGCGGCAAAGCCAAAGCGCAGGAAGTAAATCGCGAACTGGTCCGCAAGGTCGATCTGCTCCTGGGCAACGAAGAAGATTTCTCCGCCATGCTCGGCGTCAAGATCAAAGGCGTCAGCGAAAACTTTGTCGAGCTGCCCATCGCCGGCTATGAAGATATGCTCCGCGAAGTCGCCGCCGCCTATCCAAATCTCAAGCTCATCGCCAGCACCCTCCGCACCGTCTCCACCGCCAGCCGCAACGCCTGGGGCGCGATCGCTCTCTATGAAGATAAAATCGTCCACGTCCCCCAGCGCGAAATCGATATCTACGACCGCGTAGGCGGCGGCGACAGTTTTGCCTCCGGCCTTATCTACGGTCTGCTCGCCGGCAAGCCCATCGACTGGGCCGTCCGCTGCGGCGTTGCCCACGGCGCACTCGCCATGACCACCCCCGGCGACACCAGCATGGCCACGCTCCCTGAAGTCGATCGCATCATCAAAGGCGGCTCCGCCCGCATCGCACGTTAACGCATTTTTATGGTTAGTATTAGGTCTGGGTGCCCCACCCTCGCCGCGTCTTTGTTTTTGCGGCTAGGGTGGGATAGCACGGTGCCCGCGTTACAAGAACAGCGAAAATGCTCCAGAGGAAACAATGCAGGAAACCACAGCCCAAATCATCGAGCGCATCGGCCTCATTCCCGTACTCCGCGCCCGCAACGCCGCCCAGGCCCACGCAGTCGTCAAAGCCATGATCGCCGGCGGCGTCTCCATCGTTGAAGTCACCATGACCGTTCCCGGCGCTGTTGACCTGCTGAAGGAGCTAAGAGACGAGTACGGCACGAAGTGCCTGCTCGGCTCCGGCACCGTCACCACCGCCGCCCAGGCTGAAGCCACCATCGAAGCCGGCGCGGAGTTTGTCGTCAGCCCCAGCACTCACCTGGAAGTAATCGCCGTGACTAAAGCGCACAATAAAATCTCCATCCCCGGCGCACTCACTCCCACCGAGGTCATCACCGCCTGGAACGCCGGCGCGGACTACGTAAAAATCTTCCCCTGCTCATCCATGGGCGGCGCTTCCTACCTCAAGTCGCTTCTCGCTCCATTCCCGCACCTCATGCTCATCCCCACCGGCGGCGTAACCCTCCAAACCGCTGAGAGCTTTCTCCGCGCCGGAGCCCGCGCTCTCGGCGTAGGCAGCGACCTCGTCAACCTCTCCGCCATCGACGCCGGAACCCCAGAAATCATCACTGAAGCCGCCCGCGCCTATCTCGAAACGATCGCCCAGGTCCGCGCAGCTCAAAAGCCAGCCCGCTGATTCATACTGATTGCACCGGAGAACCCGATGAAACTCGTATCCTTCACCACTCGCGACGGCAAAACCCACGCCGGTGCGCTCAATGAACCGGCTAACGTCGTCACCTCTCTCACAGGCGCCGGCTTCCACTCGGCCCTGGAGGTCATCGCTGCCGGACTCACGCAGCCTCAAGAGGACGGCGCCAACCCAATCCTCAAACTCAGCGAAGTCCGTCTCGGTCCACCACTTCCCAACCCTCCGCGCATCTTCGCCATCGGCCTCAACTACCGCGAGCACGCCCTCGAAACCGGCAAGCCCATCCCCACCACGCCCATCGTCTTTCTCAAGCTGCCCACCGCCATCATCGGCCCCGGCGACCCAATCGTCCTTCCCAAAAACTCCGCCGAACCCGACTACGAAGCCGAACTGGCATTCGTCATCGGCAAGGGTGGCTTCCGTATTCCCGCAGATAGATGGCGCGAACACGTCTACGGCTACACCATCGTCAACGACGTCAGCGCCCGCGATGTGCAGCGCGCCTCCACGCAGTTTTCTCTGGCCAAGAGCTTTCCCACCTTCTGCCCTATGGGCCCCGCCATCGTCACCGCCGACGAAATCCCCGACCCGCACGCGCTCGCCATCAGCCTCTCCATCGACGGCGAAGTCCTGCAAAACTCCAACACCAGCGAACTGATCTTCAATATCCCCGCGCTGATCGAATACATCTCCTCCATCACCCCGCTGCTTCCAGGCGATATTGTCTCCACCGGCACCCCCTCCGGCGTAGGCGCCGGCCGCACCCCCAGGCGCTGGCTCAAGCCCGGCGAAACCGTCACCATCACGGTCGAAGGCCTGGGCTCCCTAACCAATCCCGTAACAGCCGAATAAACGCGTGCAAGTGCCAAGCCTCTCTCATACAAGAATCCACCCCAGCCACAAAACCAGCCAACCTGCCAACTCGCCAACAGAAAAGGCCCCCGATGTGGGGGCCTTTTCGCTAACTCGCTAACTTGCTGACTAGCTAACTCGCCGTCTCGCTAACCAACTCTTCCTTCTCCGGCTGCGACCCAAGCCAGGCATACAGCGCGACCCCCACAAAGCAGCCCACAGGCACCAGGTACGCATAGCACATACCGGCTACATCGGCAACCCTGCCCATAAGTGGCGTCATTGCGGCACCGCCGATAATCGCCATCACGATCAGCGCCCCGCCCGTCTTGGTCCGCGACCCCAGCCCCTTAGTGCCCAGCGCAAAAATCGTAGGGAACATCATGGACATGAAGAAGCTGTTAGCCACCAGACAACCCACGCCCACCCAACCCGGGTGCAAAACAGCAATCGCGCATGCACAGGTATTGATCAAGGCAAATGTGCACAGCAGCCGCGTTGCCGGAATATAGCGTAGCAGCCACGTTGAGACGAATCTACCCACCATGAAAACCGCAAGCGTGCCCGTAAGCCAATAGCCCGCGCTGCGCTCAGCCAGCTTCGCATAGGTCTGCACGTAAGGAATCATGTAGCTCCACGCACCAACCTGCGCGCCTACATAAAGAAACTGAGCCAGCACCGCAAACACAAAATGCTTCCTCTTCCGCAGCGGCGGTCCATGATCCCCAGCCGCCTCTTTGGCCGTAAAATCCAGCCCCACATGCGGAAACGGCGTGCGCGCGATCAGCACCGCCCAGAACAACACAATCGCTCCCAATCCCACATAGGGCACAATCACCCGCAGCGTCTCGGAGCGCAGATAAGCCTGGTATGTCCCCGCCGCCTGCATCACAGCCACCTGCGCAGGCTTCAGCTCGATGCCTGAAAAAATAAACCGGCTGCCCACCAGCAACGCGAGAATGCTCCCCAGCGGATTGAAGGACTGAGAAAGATTCAGCCTCTGCTCCGCCGTCTCCGCCGGTCCCACCTGCACAATGAATGATCCCGCCGCCGTCTCCAGAAACGCCAACCCACTGGCGATGATGAACAGTGCCGTCAGGAAAAACCAGTATTGGGCCACAAGCGCCGCCGGCCAGAAAAGAATGCACCCTGCCCCATACAGCCCGAGCCCTATCAGGAAGCCTGCTTTATACCCCCACTTCCGCATCACTTGCCCGGCAGGCAGCGCCACCAGAAAATAACCCAGGTAAAAAGCCGACTGCACCAGCCCCGCCTGCAGCCTGTTAATCTCAAACGACTTCATGAATTGGCGAATCAGAATGTCGTTCAGGTTATTAGGTATGCCCCAAAGAAAAAACAGCGCCGTCACCAAAAAGAATGGAAGAAAATTTCCCGCTGGAACCAGTGGTGTGCGCTTAGAGTGGTCAGGTTTTGAAACCGATGCAACCGGTGTGATATTCAACAGGGTCTCCCTCAAACAGTTAGAAAATTGTTCCACTCTTTTTATCGAATGTGTCTATACGCTGGCAAATCGGTCCGCAGCTCCGTAGCTCACCTGCTCAAGATATTCATGAGAGCAGCTCTCACAGCACCCGCCTCAGCCACTTCCCCGTGTGCGAATGCAAATTCCCCGCAACGTCCTCCGGCGTGCCCTCAGCCACAATCCGCCCGCCGCCTTCGCCGCCCTCCGGCCCCAGATCAATCACCCAATCCGCGGACTTGATCACATCCAGATTGTGCTCGATCACAATCAGCGACCCACCCCCATCGATCAGCTTGCGAAAAGCTGTCAGCAGCTTGGAAACATCGTCGAAGTGCAACCCCGTAGTCGGCTCGTCCAGAATGTAAAGCACCCGGCTGGCTTGCGAAGGCTTTGCCGTCGCATTCGCGGCCCTAACTTGCGAAAGGTGCGCCGCCAGCTTTACACGTTGCGCCTCGCCGCCTGAAAGGGTAGTTGCACTCTGCCCAAGCCGCAGATACCCCAGTCCAATCTCGTCCAGCACCGCCAGCTTTTCCAGCAGTTTGGTCTGCCCTGCAAAGAAGCGCAGCGCCTCCTTCACTGTCATCTGGAGCACATCGTGAATATTCTTGCCCTTGTACTCCACCTGCAACACCTTGGCCTGGTAGCGCGTCCCGTTGCAATCCTCGCAAGGCAGCTCTACATCGGCCAGAAACTGCATCTCCACCGTAACCGTTCCGTCGCCCTCGCAGGTATTGCATCGCCCACCCGGCACGTTGAATGAAAAATGCCCCGGCGTCAGCGAGAGCCTCTTCGCCTCAGGCTGCGACGCAAACAGCTCCCTCACCAGATCGAATCCCTTGATATAGGTAATCGGATTCGACCGCGGTGTCCGCCCGATCGGCGTCTGATCCACCAACACAACGTCATTTAGCCGCTCCACCCCGGTCAGCGATTTGTATACGCTCGACGGATCAGCCCCATCCGACTGTCCCAGCGCCCGCAACACGGCCCTGTAAAGCACCTGGTGCACCAGCGTCGATTTGCCTGACCCCGAGACCCCGGTAATCGCCACCAGCATCCCCAGCGGAATCTCCACGTCCAGCCCGTGCAGATTATTTGCAGTAGCTCCCCGTAGCACCAGCCGCTCTTTCCCCGGCGCACGCCGCCGCGTCGGCACTGGAATTGAGATCTTTCCCGACAAATACCGCCCCGTCAGAGAGTTTGGATTGGCCTCAATCTCCGCCAGAACCCCCTCGGCCAGCAGCTTGCCGCCAAACTCACCCGCCCCGGGCCCCAGATCCAGCAAGTGATCCGCCGCCCGTAGCACGTCAGCATCGTGCTCCACCACCAGGATCGTATTTCCCAGGTCCCTCAAATCCTTCAAAATCCGAATCAGCCGTGCCGTATCCCGCGTATGCAAACCGATCGACGGCTCATCCAGCACATACAGAGCCCCCACCAACTGCGAACCCAGCGAAGTTGCCAGTTGTATCCTCTGCGCCTCGCCTCCTGAAAGCGATGAAGCCAGCCGATCCAGAGTCAAATATTCCAGTCCTACCGCATCGAGAAATGTCAACCGCTGCCGCACCTCGTGCAGAATCGGCCCGGCAATTTCTTCCTCCACCGGCGTCAGCTTCAGCGCAAAAAAGAACTCCTTCGCCTGCGCAATCGTCATCGCCGTCGCCTGGCAAATATTCTTCCCGTTGATACGAACCGATCGTGCTTCAGCCCGCAACCGTTGTCCCCTGCAATCCGGACACTCCGCATACCCGCGATACTTGCTCAGCATCACCCGCACGTGCAGCTTATATTTCTTCTTCTCCATCTGCGCAAAAAATCCATAGATACCCGCAAACCCGCCCTTGCCGCGTAGCACCGTTTCACGTGCCTGCTCGGGCAACTCGCGCCACGGCACATCCAGCGGAACCCCCAGTTCCCCCGCCTGCTTCTTCAACTCCGTGTACCAAGGCCGGTATTTCGGCCGATTCCACGGATCGATTGCTCCATCCGCCAGCGTGAGCCCTTTATCCGGAATCACCAGGTTCAGGTCGAAATCCACAGTATTCCCAAATCCCTGGCAGCGCGGGCATGCCCCAAACGGATTGTTGAAGCTGAACAGCCGCGGCTCCGGCTCCTTGCCCGGCCGGTGGCAATTCTTGCACTCGTACGCACCGCTGAACCTGTAACGCTTCCCTTCCGCGATCTCTTCTCGCGGAACTTCTTCAAACACCACCTCGCCGGCCTCGCGGTATGAAATCTCCGCCGCATCCACGATTCGCGACCGGTTTTCCGCGCTCACCACAATCCGATCCAAAAGCACAAACACCGGCAGTGTGAAATCGAGATCCAGCAGCGATTCCGGCGTTGAAAACTCGACGATTTTTCCCTGTTGGTAGAGCCGGTTAAACCCACTCCCGCGCAACTCCATCAGTCGAGCCTTCAGCGTCTCGGTATGCGGCGAATCGCCTCCATTCACCACCGGTTTTCCCTTGGCCGACGCTTTCCCCGCCCGCCTCGGAGTCTTCACCGGTTTGCCCGCCGCCTCCGCCTCCACAGTCGCCGTCGCCACCGGAAACAGCGCCTGTACCCGCGTTCCCTCGTCCAGCGCCAGCATCGCCTCGGCAACCTCGTCCATCGAGTCCCGCTTCACCAGCCCGTCGCAATAGACACAATGCACCGTCCCGCAACGCGCGTACAGCAGCCGCAGGTAGTCGTAGACCTCGGTAGCCGTCGCCACCGTCGACCGCGGATTCCGCGTAGAGTTTTTCTGCTTGATCGCGATCGCCGGCGCCAGCCCGTCGATCAGGTCCACATCCGGCTTCTCAATCCGCTCAAGAAACTGCCGCGCATAGGCCGACAGCGACTCCACATACCGCCGCTGTCCCTCGGCATAAATCGTGTCGAAGGCCAGCGAACTCTTCCCCGACCCAGAGACTCCGCTGACCACCGTCAGTTTCCCGTGGGGAATATCGCAGGAGATGTTCTTCAGGTTGTGTGTCCGCGCGCCGCGGATGATGATGGCATCGTTCAAAGGGAAGGCACCGTCTGGAATTCGTCCAGCAGCGTCTCTGTCCCCTCAGTGAGCTTCAGGACGCGACTGGCCATTCTCTATTATATGCCGTCGCGCAAGCACCCCAGCCGCACCTGCAGCCCAAACAATTCCGGCAATCACGCCCCACCCACCTCCCTGGTTTCAGACTCCCGGCTACTCGCCTAATTTGAAAAAATCGTGTGGTCCTCATCGAATTTCTTTTCTCTCTTGCCAGACTTTTCCGCCGCCTTGTTGGCAATGTCCTTAATCTCCTTTTCTGGTGGAACTTCCATGGCGGTCTCCTCTTCCACCTCTTCTTCTTTCGGATTTTCAAATTGCTCAGCCATTGTTCTTTCCTCCTGCAATAACCATGCGCCCTCCCCGGTTGGCATGGGTGTTCCAAATTGAACTCCCTCAGATCCTGACCGACTCCCTTTTCCTACCCGTCTGCGTCAAATCACCAGCCGTTCCAGCCACCCCTGCCCCGGTAAACTGTAGTGAGAGGTGATCCGTGCTCCGTCTCGCACTTTTCGTTCTACTCATCTCTCCGCTCGCTTGTTTCGCGCAAAACTCTGCTCCGAATCCGCAAGCGAAGCCTGCCGCCGCTCCCCCTGTGTCCGCCGTTACACCGCCAATCCCTGCCCAAGTTCTTGACGCCGAAGCCTCGATCGCCAAATCCGACTGGAAATCCGCTCAGGCCGTGCTTGACGCATGGCTCGTATCTCATCCCGCTGATTACCGCGCACTCTTCGACGCCGGCTATGTGGCCGATACGCAAAATCGCATGGACGATGCCGCCGCCCTCTATCTCCGTGCCATCGATGCCAACCATCAGTCCTTCGAGGGTCATCTCTCCCTCGGCCTGCTTCTTGCCCGTCAGAACAAACTGGAGGATGCTCGCTCCGAACTGGTCCTGGCCACAAACCTCGATCCCGGCGATTCCGGCCCCGCCCTCAAAGCCCGAGCCTGGCGCGCCCTGGCCCAGATCGACCGCACGACTGACCCCACTGAAGCCTCCAACGATCTCCTCCAGGCTCTCAAACTGACTTCGGAAACTCCAGCCGATACGCTGCTGGCCGCCAATCTGGCCGAACAGTCCGGAGAGTACGACGCTGCCGAAAAATCCTACCGCCATATTCTCTCCACCGACCCTGATTCCGCAGCCGCCAACTCCGGCCTGGCCCAAATCCTAATCGCCCGCAAACAATACCCTGAAGCCGAAACCATCCTTCGCGCCGCACTTGCAAAGTCCCCAGACGATCCCGCCCTCACCGCCCAACTGGCCGCCAGTCTGGCCGCCCAGGACAAAGCCGAGGCGCTCCCGCTCATTCAGAAGCTCCACGACTCCCATCCAGATAACGCAGCCATCAACCGCATCCTTGCTCAGGTCTTAGCCGATGCCGGCGACGCATCCGGCTCCGATCACTTTTATATAGGCCTGCTCAAGTCCGCCCCCAACGACCCTGGCCTGCTCATCGGCCACGGACAGAACCTGACCCGTCAGCTCAAATTCGCTGATGCCTTTGCCGCCTTCGACAAAGCCACTCAAATCGACCCCGCCAACCCCGACGGCTGGAGCGGCCTGGCCTTTGCCGCCTCCAAGACCAGCCAGCCTTCCGTTGCGCTCCACGCATTGACCATGCGCTCAAAGTATCTCCCTGAGGTCCCCTCCACTTACTTCCTCTGGGCCATCACCTACGATTCGCTTCACCAGACAAAAGCCGCGGCAACCTACTACCACCACTTCCTCGATTCCGCTGCCGGCAAATATCCCGATCAGGAATGGCAAGCACGCCAGCGCCTCAAAGTTCTCGAAAATCGTTAAGAAAACTCGACCAGCCGCGTTAAGCCCGCCAACTAGCCAACTCGCCATCCTCGCGAAGAGGGGGTTAACTTGTCGATTCTGTCATCCAAAACAACGACGCTCCTTGATTGCAGAAAATATCCCCGTCTCTGAGCACAATGAAGATTGGAGAGTGGAAATGGCGGTCGTGTCCCATGGCTTTGCCCCGGGCTATATTACCTACCCCCACCCCTCTCCTCCCCAAAATCAACCTAACTCATTGATTCCATTAGAAAATAGGCATAAGAAATGGTCATTTTCGGGCCAAATTTGCCGTCTTTTCGTGCAAAATCGACCCGAAAATGCCAGATTTGGCGCTCAAAAGTGCTCCCGCGTCTCACCGCTCGCAACCAACTGCAACCTGTCGCCGGCAAGTTGTAATCTGTACAAGGTGTCCATTGGAATAGTCTCCGTCTTCCAGGAAGAGTACCGCGCATTGCGTCCCAGGGCGCCGATGCCGCCCATCGCAGTCCGCTTTCGCCGCTTCACCTCGCTGAATACCACCATCCGCCTTCGCGAAGGCCAGCTTCATGTCAATCTCTCTGACCTGCTTGAGGGCGCGCATGAATCCGTCCTCCACTCGATCGCCCACATCCTCCTGGCCAAGCTCTACAAAAAGCCCATCGACCCAATCCATAACCTGCGTTACAAACGCTTTGCTTCGAGCACCGCCGTAACCCACCAGACGGAATTGATTCGCGGCGCTCGCGGCAACAAGCGCTTCTTCGGCCCCGAGGGTCGCTACTACCATCTAGAAGAAGTTTTCGATTCGCTGAATGCGCAATTTTTCGGCGGCCTTCTGGGCCGTCCCCAACTAACCTGGAGCGAGCAGAACGCCAAACGCTCCCTCGGCCATTACGATGCCGCCCACAATATGATCGTCGTGAGCCGAGTCTTCGACCGCCCCTCAAGCCCCCGTTACGCCGTCGAGTACTTGCTCTACCACGAAATGCTGCACCTCAAGCATCCGGTCACAAGACGCGGCCTGCGCCGCTGCGTCCACTCCCGCGCATTCAAAGCCGAAGAAGCGCTCTTCCCGCGACTGAAAGAAGCTCTGGCCTTTATTAAACGCTTGTAAAGAAATCTTCTGACGCAGAGGCAAGAAGCGTCAGGGCACGACTTCAGTCGCGCCGAATTAGCGAAATAGGAAACTGGGCTTTAGCCCCTTCGGGAATATTTGCTTCACAGCATGGACTCGATCAAGAAGTCGCGCAGCTTTCATTGAGCTCTCTGAATTTCACTCATCAACGTGCGCAAGCACCATGCGCAGTCGCAATCCAACCCAGGCCAATGCGGCCAGTCCAGCGCCCCACACCGCGAACGCAACATTCACCGTCCAGGCAGGCGCGACGCCCACGCGCCTCAACAGGAAGGGCAGAAAATTCCAACAGGTGATGTGAACGTAGTCCCAGGGGTCTGAAGCCATCGCCGGTGTATTCAAGCCCCAGGCGTCCATCTTCCCGCATGCAAAAGCAACGATGTTCTCAAGACGCAGGCCGATAACAAACATGGGACGGTGAAAGTTATCGATCTGATATATCTCCAGCGACAACCAGAATGCGACCGACGCAACCTGGATCACCGCGCTCAAAGCAATCACAACGACCCCGAAACCCCAAACCAGCTCTCCCACTTCATGTCGATGACGCAGCAGGAGCGGGACAGCCAGCAGAACCGCCAGTTCCGCCGCGGTCGAAACGTAGCGGTCGCCCCAGGCCGAGTCGCCGCTCCACACCGTATATCTCGCATAGAAACTGATGTAAGCCAGCAACAGCACGAAGCCGGTGAAAACGTACGCCTTCGCCTCCGAGCTGAATCGCTTCCATGCCACCGCGCAAAGCACAATCATCAGGATCAGCAGCGGGTCAAACAGGAAGATCGATTTTTCCGGCGCAAAGAGCGCCCCGAAGAAGCCCACGTGGAAAGGAGTCTCGAATGGGTATTTGGCCGGCAGCGACGGATTGCGCTGCATCATCTCGCGCGCGGTCAGCCCCATATAGGTGTTGAAGAACGACCCAAACCGATAGAACTGATAAATCCGGTCCAATAGCCCGAAGACAAAATAAACCGGAAGAGCAATCGACAAGTACTCGCGGCACCGAATCCAAAGCCCCCGCCAGCGGGTCCCTCCCAGCCACAGCACGAGCAGCACAAAAACCCCTCCCGCCAGCAAGTCCAAGCCAGTGGTCAAACGGGTAAGCAGGTTCAGCCCGAAGGTACTCGAACCAATCAGCAATGCCCGCCGGCTGCCGGTTTTCAGCCACTCATACTGATAAGAGAACCCAGCCAGAGTCAACAGGCAGATATAGCTGTTCTCCATCAGGTTCTGCGTGTAATGGAGGTGCGTGGTCAGCAGCAGCAGAGCCAGCACGCCGGCAACCGCCTCCTTCACACTGAAGTTCAATTGCCGCAAAAACCTGAAGCAAACCAGCGCCGTGAGCACGCAGAGCAGGATATTGGTGCTGTAACTGACGATGATGTTGCGCACCGTGGGATCGGTTCCCTGGTATTCATCGAAGACCGGAAGGCGCTCCACGAAAGTTCCAACCACATCCGCAGGCAGCATCAGCAGCGATTGTCCGATGCCGTACCAGCTTTGTATCTTTCCTCCGCGCCCATGCACGCCAAAGTCGGGATACTCATTGGGGAAGACCGGCGGTTCCGAAGTCCAGAATGCATGCGCCGATTGTTCCCGGTGCTGAGTATCCGCCGTTCCCAACTCTCCGGATTGCACTGCGAACGCGACCAGCCCAGCTGTCAGCGCCAGCAAAAAAAGCGGATCGCGGAACCAATTGCGAATCGGCACGTTCGTCCTTTGCATTCGAGATTTATCAGAATTTCTTCGGCACGTAAGAAATCCAGCCAGGCGAGAAACCCCACTGGCCAGATCCAGGATTTAACAATGAATCAGATCAGGAGCGGCGAGTACTATGCAGCCTTCTCCGCCAACGAAGGCTCTCCCGGCTCCATCACGACTCGCCTGGCAGCCCACCAGATCAGCACAATGCCCACCACCACGGCTGCCGCACTGGCGAGTTGCGCATTCGATAAACCCCAAAGAACCTTGGGGTTGCGGCGGACAAATTCAACCAGAAAGCGAGCAATTCCGCTAAGCACAAAATACTGGCCCACAATCGCGCCCGTCCCGTGCCGTTTTCCACCCCTCCACCACAACCAGGCGCCAATCAGCAACCCCGCGCCAAGCTCATACAGCGGCGTAGGATGCACCCGCAAAGTTGTCGGATCGATGCCGTGCGGAAAGCTCATGCCCCAGGGCAAATTCGTCGGAATCCCGTAGCAGCCATCGCCAGAGAGAAAGCAGCCAATGCGCCCGATGCCATAGCCGATAGCTGCGGCCGGCGCTGCCAGGTCCAGTATCCGCAACCCGCCGATCTTCGCCCACCAGCCCTGAAAAATCAGCGCCGAGATGCCAAACAGCACTCCGCCGTACCAGGCAAAACCGGCCGTATCCCACAGCACCCGCCAGCCCTGCTCGCGAAACTCGACCGGTGTGTCGATTACGTGCCAAAGCTTGGCTCCCACAATGCCCACGACCACGGTGATCGCCGCCATACCTACCGCGTCCGCGGTAATCTCTGCCCGGCGAAAGCCGCGATCCATCACAAATGCGGCTGCCACGGCGGCCAGCCAAAGCATCAGCCCGAAGGTTGGAAGATAGTAGTGCCACATATGCAAATACGGAATCATAGCTCTTCAAGTATAGACGGAGTGCCCATGATCGAAGACGCTGACCCCTCACTGACCCTGATTTGCACAGGCCGCTTCGCATTGAAGCCCGCATTCGGCGATACTGTGTGTATGAATGCCGAGACCGTTCAGGGCCTTGAGGTTCTCTATACCCGCCAGCAAATCGCCAAGCGCGTGGCCGAAATGGGCGCTCAGATTACCCGAGACATGAACGGTGAAAAGCTGGTGATGGTCGGAGTGCTCAAGGGCGCGGCCTTCTTTCTTGCCGATCTCTCCCGAACCATTCAGGCCGATGCCACGTTCGACTTTGTTGCTACCTCCAGCTATGGCAAAGGGCAGCGAACCTCCGGCGCGGTCAAGCTCATCAAGGACCTCGACGCACCCATTGAAGGCAAGAACGTGCTGCTGGTCGAAGATATCCTCGATACCGGCCTCACCCTCGCCTACCTACGCAAACTCTTCCTTCAGCAGCATCCCAAAACCCTGCGCATCGCCACGCTTCTCGACAAGCCTTCGCGCCGCCTGGAGAAGATTGAGGCAGACTACGTAGGCTTTTCCATTCCCAATCTCTTCGTTATTGGGTACGGAATGGACTACGCCGAGCGCTACCGCAACTTGCCCGATATTTGCCTGATGACCCCCGACCATCCAGAATAGATTTAGAATGAGCAACTTGACCATCTGCTCTTAATCAATAACCCGAGCACAAGCTGTCCCTAGTCTCAAAGCGGCATTTCCTATTCCCTATTCCCTGCTTCGAATAGCAGGTGACGCCTATCACTGTGCCCCTTCTTGACCGGGCCTAACATAATTCGGGCTCTAAGGCAGTCTGAAGAAGACCGGGAGGGCGTCATAATGAGCAATGGGGTAAAGCGGGACCGGGGCTTGCTGCGGGTGGATGAGGATGAGTGCAAGGGCTGCGGGCTGTGCATTGAAGCCTGCCCGCCCAAGGTAATCCATTTAGGCCAGCGGCTGAATCACTCCGGCTACCGCACGGCAGTTTACGCTGGCGCCGGCTGCACAGGATGTGGAATCTGCTTTATGGCTTGTCCTGAGCCAGGAGCGATCACAGTGCTGCAAACCGTGATCGGCAAGACCGCCGTAGGCCGCGAAATGAATGCGGGCGTGGAAGGAGCGATCTCATGCGCAAGCAACTGATGAAAGGCAACGAAGCCATCGTCAAGAGCGCAATTCTCTCAGGATGCCGTGCCTTTTATGGATACCCCATCACCCCGGCAAGCGAGATCGCGGAAACTGCGGCCAGGTATATGTCGCATACAGGCGGTATCTACCTGCAAGCCGAAAGCGAAGTAGCGGCTATAAACATGCTCTACGGTGCATCGTCGGCTGGCGTGCGGTCGATGACCGCGTCCAGCGGCCCGGGAATCAGCCTGATGCAGGAAGGCATCAGTTACATGGCCGGCGCGGAACTGCCCTGCGTGATCGCCGACATTACCCG
>Ga0187867_10000203_pt1 | contig 52805 bp, 53 predicted proteins | sample June2016WEW_13_1_FD_132976 | JGI IMG/M metagenome (GOLD analysis project Ga0187867, IMG submission 132976) | Peatland microbial communities from SPRUCE experiment site at the Marcell Experimental Forest, Minnesota, USA - June2016WEW_13_10 | ecosystem: Environmental > Terrestrial > Soil >...
ATATCCTGATCGCCTCCAGCGGCGCGCCGCACTACATCCTGCACAAGGACGAAATGCAGCGGGTGATCTCCGCGCGGCGCAACAAGCCCATGTTCCTGATCGATATCGCGGTGCCGCGGAACATCGAGCCGTCCGTGAACGATCTGGACAACGTCTTCCTCTACGACATCGACGATCTGCAGGAGGTGGTCAACGCCAACCTGCGCGAGCGGCTGAAGGAGGCCGAACACGCCGAGGAAATCGTGACGCAGGAGGTGGAGCGCATGATGGCCCGCCTCAAGGTGCAGGAGATCACGCCCACCATCGTCAGCCTGCAGGAGGAGCTGGAGCGCATCCGGCAGGCGGAGATCGAAAAGGTGCGGCGCAAGTTCGGTCCGGCCTCGCGCGAGCAGGAAGAGGCCTGGGAGATGCTGACGCGCGGCATCATCAACAAGGTGGCGCACGGGCCGATTTCGGAGTTGCGGGCACAGGCGGGACGGCCGGATGGCGCGCCCGCGATCGCCGCCATTCGCAAGGCGTTTCACCTCCATGACTGAAAATTGTGGGGCAGGCTCGCAGCCTGCGGCGGCCTCGCAGGCCGCCCTGCTAATCATCGCGTCGCGAGGATCGCAACTAGCACTATGGCAAGCCCACTGGGTGCAGCAGCAACTCGCCGCGCTGGGCCACCCGAGCCGCATCGAAATCGTGAAGACCACCGGCGATAAGATCACCGACGTGCCGTTGGCGCAGGTGGGCGGGAAGGGCCTGTTCACCAAGGAGATCGAAGAAGCCCTGCTGGATGGCCGCGCGGATCTGGCGGTACACAGTCTGAAAGATCTGCCCACGGAGTTGCCCGCGGGTCTGGTGCTGGCCGCGATTCCCGCGCGCGAAGATCCGCGGGATGCCCTGGTGGGCCGGCGGCTGGCGGACCTGCCCATGGGCGCCAGGCTGGGCACAAGCTCGCTGCGGCGCGCGGCGCAATTGCGGATGCTGCGGCCCGATCTGCGGATCGAGCCGGTGCGCGGCAACCTGGACACACGCCTGCGCAAGCTGGATGAAGGCCAGTATGATGCCATCGTGCTGGCGGCCGCCGGTCTGAAACGCCTGGGATGGGCGGACCGCATCGCGGAGATATTGTCACCAGAAATCGTGTGTCCCGCGGTTGGCCAGGGCGCCCTGGCGATCGAGACCCGTAGGACAGGCCTCCTGGCCTGTCAGAAGCTGAATCATGCCCCGTCCCAGCAGGCCGTCACCGCCGAGCGAGCTCTCCTAGCGGCTCTAGGAGGCGGCTGCCAGGTCCCCATAGGCGCCTATGCCACAGTGGATGGCCCCCGCCTCGCACTTCAGGCCGTAGTCGTCTCACCGGATGGCGTCGACCTGGTGCGGGACCGCTCCGAAGGCGCCGTGGCGGACGCCGCACGCATCGGCCGCGAATTAGGCGAAGCCTTGCTGGCCGCGGGCGCGGATCGCATCCTGGAGAGCGTCTACGGATGAGCACGGCATGAGCAAGGTCTACCTGGTAGGCGCGGGACCGGGCGATCCCGAGCTCATCACGCTGAAAGGCCGCGGCCTGCTGGAGCGGGCGGATTCCGTTCTCTACGACTATCTGGCCAACCCCGCCCTGCTGGATCTGGCGCCCGCGCAGGCCGAGCGCATCTACGTCGGCAAGAAGAAATCCGTACACGCTTTCAGCCAGGAAGAGATCTGCGCCATGATGATCGAGCGCGCGCGGCGCGGCCTGACCGTAGTACGGCTGAAAGGCGGCGATCCGTTCATCTTCGGCCGCGGCGGCGAGGAAGCCGAAGCGCTGGCTGCCGCGGGCGTGGCCTTTGAAGTGGTGCCTGGAGTCACTTCGCCGTTGGGCATTGCGGCGTACACCGGTGTGCCGCTCACGCATCGCGAGCACACCAAGGTGGTCACGTTCGTAACGGGCCACGACGCCGGGGGCATCGATTGGAGCAAGGTCGGCCTGACCGAGACGCTGGTGATTTTCATGGGGATCTTCGCCTTCGATGAGATCGCGCGCGCGCTGATCGCGAATGGACGCGCCCCCGATACGCCCGCCATGGCCGTACGCTGGGGGACGCGGCCGGATCAGCACACGCTGGCGGGAACGCTGGCCACGCTGCCCGGGTTGATCCACCAGCACGGCCTGAAGCCGCCCGCGACCATAATCGTCGGCGAAGTGGTGGGGCTGCGCGATAAGCTGAATTGGTTCGAGCGGCTGCCGCTGTTTGGGCAGCGCATCGTGGTGACACGCGCCCGCGGCCAGGCCGAGGCGCTGTCTTCCCGGCTGCGCGCGCTGGGCGCGGAAACCATCGATTTGCCCACCATCGAGATTTTGCCCGCCCTCGATTACGACCCGCTGGACGGCGCCATCGCCAACCTCGGCGTTTACGACTGGCTGATCTTCACCAGCGCCAACGGCGTGCGGTTCTTCCTGGAGCGGTTGGATCGCTCCGCGGTGGATCTGCGGGCGTTGCGCGCGCGCATCTGCGCCATAGGCCCCGCCACCCGCGCCGCCATCGAAGCTTTGCACCTGAAGGTCGATGTGATGGGCACCGATTACGTGGCCGAAGGCATGCTCGCCGCCTTTGCGGCGTACAACCTGACGGGGCAGCGCATCCTGCTGCCGCGCGCCGCCGTGGCCCGCGATCTGGTGCCCGTCGAACTGGCGCGCCGGGGCGCGCTGGTGGACGTGGTGGAGGCTTACCGTACGACGATTCCAGAAGGCGCGCGCGCGGCTGCCGCGGAAATCTTCAACGCGGCGCGGAAGCCGGACTGGGTCACGTTCACCAGCTCATCCACGGTGCGCAATCTGGTGGCTGTGGCCGGCGCGGCCGCCGTGGCGGGTGTAAAGGCGGCATCCATTGGCCCGGTGACTTCCGCCACTGCCCGCGGCTTAGGGATCGAGGTGACGGTGGAAGCATCGGTGTTCACGGTGGACGGCTTGGTGGATGCGATTTGTGGCGCACGCTCTTAGCGACCCGTGTCCGCACTCCTGCGGACACTTCGGTCTCCCCGGCCTCCAGCGGCCCCCAGAAGCCAAGAAATCAAAAATGACGGGTATCGACCGAGGGCGCGATGCGCTTTCATTGGACCGCGGGTTTGCCATTGACCTCTGGTCACGTAGCAACTCCGCCAGAGCGGGTAAAGCCCTCTTGGCCTGCTACCGGGAGCCACGGGATGCCGGCGGTTGGTTTCGGTACGGTTAGAAGCGTAAAGGAAGGAAGCCCATGTCCCGGTACTTGGAGTATCTGATCGAGGAGGCGCGCAAGCACATTATCACCCCTGAGGAACGGGATGCCCAAGTGCGCAGTTTCGCCTATGGCAACACGCATTTCGAAAATCCGGCGATCACGAGGGCTGATGTCGACGAGGCCATGGACGCGCTGAACGCCGAACGTGAGGGGCACTTCAGAGACGGGCCAGTCTTCATTCAGGGTGGGACGCATAGCCCGCCCGATCCCTCCGAACTAGTGGCGAACGTCGAAGCAATGTGCGATTACGTCAACCGAAACTCGGAGATGCCGGGCAACGCAGTTCATTTGTCGGCCTATGTGATGTGGCGCCTCAACTGGATCCACCCCTTTTTCGGTGGCAACGGCCGAAGTCGCGAGCGGCCTCATACCTCGTTCTGTGCGCCAAGCTGGGTCTCGTTTTGCCAGGCGTGAAGTCGATTCCAGAATTGATTGTGGCACATCGCGAACCTTATTACGCCGCGCTCCAGAGCGCAGATCGCGCTTGCGAATCCGGAGGACAGGATGTTCGAGATAGGGAAGCTTTCCGGCTTGCTTGCTCAGCAACTTGTCAGTTTCCATGAACTGGCAACGGGCAGACAAGCAAAGCTTCCATAGGGCCGCCTAGCCCCGATTTACGCGCCCGCTCCGCACCAGCCAGTTCCGGAACATCGCCACGAAGTCGCGCGCCACAGGCTCCGTGCGCAATTCCTCCAGCGTAAACTTCATCTTGCGGCTCCAGTTCGGATATTGCCAGGTGGTCGCCGGCAAATTCTGCTGGGCGATCTCCTTCGTCAGGTCCTCCTGATTCACCGCCAGAAGCTGCGACGGCGTCAGCGCCAGGAAGCCGATCACCGCATTATGCAGTTCGCCGGTCATTTCGGGCACTAGGGCGGCTGCGGTCGGGAAATAGGCAGGCAACAGGCCGAGTCTGTGCAGCAGGTCGAGCACCTTCTGCTTTTCCGTTCCGCGCTCTTCCACCTGCCGGCGGTACATGGCGTCGTCCGGGAACATCCCTGCGCGGCGCCTCGCTTCTATATCCTCGCCGGTCCAAAAGCCTGCCAGGGTGGGCAGATCGTGCGTGGTGGAGGAAACCAACGCGCGCTCGGGATACTCGCTATAATTTTTGAACTCGCCCCCCGCGCGCTTTTCGAAATAGAACAGACGGTAGCTCAGGATCCCGAAGCGGTCCAGGGTTTCGCGCACGAATGGCTCCACGGTCCCCAGATCTTCGCCGATGACGATCACCTGCTGGCGCACGCTTTCGAGCGCCAGGATGCGAATCAGGTCGTCGGAGTTCTCGCGCACATAGGCGCCGGCGGTGGCCTCAGCACCCTCCGGAATCCAGAAGAGGCGGAAGAATCGCATCACGTGATCGATGCGCAGCGCACCGCCGTAACGGCAGTTCTTGCGGATGGATTCGGTGAACAAGCGGTATCCGTTATCGCGATGCTGTTCCGAACAGGGCGGCGGGAAGCCCCAATCCTGGCCTTTCGGGGCGAAATCGTCGGGCGGCGATCCCACCCGGCAGCGGGCAGCGAAGAACGGCCGCTGGGCCCAAAGGTCCGCGCCGAAGCGGTCGGTGGCCAGGGCCAGATCGTGATACAACCCGATGGCCAGGCCGCGCTTGCGCGCGTACGCCTGGGCGGCGGCCAATTGCAGGGAGAGTTGCCACTGCACATAGCAATAAAACAAAAATAACCGCCAATGTTTCTTGCGAAACGCCTGTGTTTCGGGCGATTCCGGGTCCTGGTAGGGCGCCGGCCAGTCGGGCCAGGTCCACAGATCGGGATTGTGCGCGTGCAGGTGTTCGTCGAGCGCGCAATAAGTGGCGAAGCGCCTCAGCAGATCGCCCTCGTCCGCCAGGAACTTGGTGAATTGGAAGGCGCGCGGCGACCCTGTGCGGTGTTCGCGCAGAAACTCGGCGAAGGCCAGCTTCAGAAAACGCAGTTTCCATGCGCCGACTTGCTCGTACTCCACGTATTCGGAGTCGCGCAAAGCCGCGAGCTGGTGCTGCGTTTCGGGTTGCGACCACAGGCGCTGTGCGCGGCGCGACTCGCGGAAATCGGGGATGGATTCCACATCCAGGTACAGATAATTCGGATAGAAGATACACTCCGGCAGGTAGGGGCTGGTGTTGTAAGGGCGGCGGTTGTAAATGGCGTGCAACGGGTTCAGCGCGATGAAACTGGCGTGCGCATCGTCCGCGACCCAGTCCACCACGCCGTCTAGGTCGCGCAGGTCGCCGCAGCCCCAGTTGCGCGTCGACCGAACGCCGTAAAGGGCCAGCGCGATGCCCGCGGCCTTGCCGCCGCCGGCCAGCGCGGGATGCGCATAGGCGCGGGCGGGCGTCACGATCAGGCGGGTGACCTGCCGCACACCGCCAAGCTGGATGTGTACGTCGTGATACCCGAGCGGCAAACCGGCCGGCAACGGAACCTGCTTACGCAGGTAGCGGCGCCCATCCAGATCGGCGGCGCCGCACTCCGGATACGTGCCGAGGTCGAACTCCAACGCGTGGGCTGGCCCGGTCTCCTCGCGAATCTCTATGTGCGCGGTCTCCTGGCCCAGTTCCGCGGGAGCATGCAGAGGCAACTCCACGGCGCTCTGTTCGGTGACCACTATGCACGGAGGGGCGAGCCTGGTCCACTCCTTGCGGCGGTGCGCGTCGATGGAGGCGCGCAGGCTCTCCGCCGTTTGGGCGTGGACTCCCAGGCCTTCGAGGATGGCCCGCTTGGTTTCATCCGATGTAATGTGTTTGCGGCCCCAGATATCCCAGTATTCCGGGTCGATGCGCCACAGGCGAGCGGCGAGATCGAGCAATTGGGTGTAATTCTCCGAATGCATGAGGGATATATATTGATCTTACAGGAGTGCGATGCGCGGCACCGCCATGCGTCCGGAAGTGGGCGCTACTCGTAGCGCAGAGCGACCATGGGATCGACGCGGGTCGCCCGCCGCGCCGGAATGTAGCTGGCGAGCAATGCCGCGCCAATCAGTACTGCGGCCATCAAAGCGAAGGTCAACGGATCGAATGAACTGACATGGAACAACTCATTCCGCAGCAGACGGCTCGCGATCAGCGAAACCACCAGCCCGATCGCCGCGCCGGCGCCGGCCAGCCGCATACCCTGTCCCAGCACCAGCCGCAGGATCTCGCCGGGCTGCGCGCCCAGCGCCATGCGGACTCCTAACTCCTGCGTGCGTTGGGTTACCGCATAGGAGATCACGCCGTACAACCCGATCACGGCCATCAGCAGCGCCATGCCGGCGAACACGCCCAGCACCGTCACCACGAAGCGGCGCGGCGCGAGCGAGCCGTTCACCATTTCGGACAGCAGCCTTACTTGGGAGACCGGCTGTGTCGAATCGACCGTGCGGACCGCGTCGCGGATGCCGGCCGCCAGGCGCGCCGGGCCGGACGGCGTTCTCACCACGAGCGTCGCCATGGGCGGCGGAACCTGGTAGAGCGGAAAATAATACCTGCCTTTGACATCTTCGCCGCCCAGATCCGTGTTCCTGACATGGCCGACAACCCCGACGATGGTGGCCCAAGGCGCCAACCTGCCGCGGCGGATGTGCTTTCCGATGGGATCTTCGCCAGGCCAGTATTGCCGGGCAAGGATCTCGTCGATGACGGCCGCCTGCTCGGTGTCCTGCCGGTCGGCATCGGTGAAGACGCGCCCCTTGCGAATGGGGATCTTCAGCGCGGCGAAGTAGTCCGGGCCGACCAAACCGATCTCGCCGTGGGGCCCCGGATCGCCGGGCAGAGCCGGCCGTCCTTCGATAGCGAAAGACGCCGAGCCGCCCATGCCGCTGAATGGTACCGGCGCGGCGATGGCCACCGCGGTGGCGCCGGGAATGGCGGCCAGGTTGCCGAGCACGGCGCGATAGAACGCGATGCGCTTGCCGGCATCGGCATAGCGCGCCGGCGGTAGGGACACACTGGCGGTAATCACGCCGGACGGTTGAAATCCGGGGTTGACATTTTCGAGCGCCGCCAGGCTGCGCAGAAACAATCCCGCGCCGACCAGCAACACCAGCGCCAACGCGACTTCGGCCACCACCAGCGCGGCCCGCAGATGCTGGCGCGTCAAGCCGCCGGTATTGGCGCGGCCGCTTTCCTTCAAGAGCTCGTAGCGGTCCAGCCGCGAGATGTGCCAAGCCGGCGCGACTCCGAAGAGAATACCGGCTGCTATGGCCGCCAACGCAGTGAAGGCCAGCACCGTGGCATCCATGCGCAGGCCTACGGCCACCGGAAGACCTTCCGGCGCCAGAGCCAACAGTCCCTTCAGCCCGGCGAACGCCAATCCCAGGCCCAGCAGCGCGCCCGCGAAGGCCAATACCAGGCTCTCCGCGAGCGATTGGCGAATGAGATCCCAACGTCCCGCACCCAGCGCGGCGCGGACGGCGATTTCGCGGCTGCGTCCGGAGGCGCGCGCTAGCATCAAGCCGGCGATATTGGAGCAGGCGATCAGCAGCACAAAACCGACCGCGCCCAGCAGCACCAGCATGGGCGTCTTGGTGTTGCCGGCGATGAAATCCGTGAAGGGCAGCAGGAACATGCCCCAGGCGGCGTCGGTGGCGTACGCCCCGCCCTGCGTGCCGTTGTTCCGCACGCGGCTGCCGAGCACCTCCACGAACGCGTTGGCGGAGGCAAAGGCCAGCCCCGGTTTCAACCGCGCCATGGCGTTATAGCTCTCGTTGAAGCGGTTATTTTCGGTGTACTGGCTGTTGGCCAGGCCCAGCGGAACCCAGAGATCCACATCGACGGGCCAGCGGAATTCCGGCCCCATCACGCCCACGATGCGGTAGGACAGTTGGTTCAGCTCGATGCTACGCCCGATCGCGCCGGCGTCCTGGCCGAATAGCCGCTTCCAGGCGGCGTATGACAGCACCACCTCCTGGTTGGCGTTGGGCTGGTCCTCTTCCGGCTGGAACACGCGCCCGAGCTGGGCCTTCGCGCCGAAGACCTCGAACCAGCGCCAGGTGACTTTGGCGCCGCGCAGCCGTTCGGGAACCGTGGAGCCGGTATAGTTGAAGTCGCCTTGATCGATGAGCGCGGCCGAATCGAATTCCCGCGTACTATGGAGCACATCGGCGAAGTCGGGGATGGATACGCCAATATTGCGCAGCGCCAGCTTGTCGTAACGCACGCGCACGGAAACGATGCGCTCCGGGTGCGCGACGCCCGCCGGATTCAGCAGAACCTGGTTCACGACGCTGAAGATGGCGGTGTTGGCGCCGATCCCCAGGGCCAGCGTGGCCAGCGCCACCAGGGTGTAGCCGGGGGACTTCAGCAGTGTGCGGACAGCGTAGCGGGAGTCCTTCCAGAGTGCGGGCATACTGCTAATACTCGCCAGCCGCGGTTTGGTAACGCGCTAGCCCTCAATCTCCACTTTGTACTCTTCAATCACCGGGTTCGCCAGCACTTCATGCGCGATGGTTTCCACGTCCTTCTGCGCCTGCTCGCGGCTCATGCCATCCGCGATGGCGATATCGAAGAACTTGCCTTGGCGCACGTCGGCGATAGCGGTGTGCCCCAATCCCGCCAGCGCGGCGCGGACGGCCTGGCCTTGCGGATCGAGCACTGTGGTTTTGAGTGAGACATATACGCGAGCCTTCATGAGACTTCGATTATACGCGGAAGCGGGCGACGGCGTCCCAGTCCACATCGATGCCCAGCCCCGGCTCCTGCGGAATCTCCAGGTATCCATCCTTGGCGCGCAGCTTCTGGCGCGTGACCGACTCCCGCAGATTGGTTTCCTCTTCGGCCACGAACTCGCAGATCAGCGCATTGGGGATGGAGTTGAGCCAGTGCAGCGCCGCCGTCACATTGATGTACGTGGTGAAACCGTGGTTGGCGATGGGCAGGCCGCGGTCCCATGCCAGCGCGGCGATCTTCATGGCCTCGGTGAAGCCGCCGCAGCGCGTCAGATCCACCTGAACTACGTCGATGCGCCCGCGATCCATCAGCTCGATGAACGACAGGCGGCTGCTCTCTTCCTCGCCCGCCGCGATGCGCACCTCGGTGGCCTCCGCCAGCTTGCGGTAGCCGTCGTAATCGTCGGGGCGCAGCGGTTCCTCCAGCCAGTAGATGCCGTATTCGGAAAACGCGCGCGCCCGTTGCAGGGCCGTCTTGGAGTCCCACACCAGGCCGGCGTCGATCAGCAGATCCGCGCCGTCGCCCAGGCCTTTGCGCGCCTCGCGCACCAGGGCGATATCGGTCTTCTCATCCTGGCCCATGGGGTCCCAGCCGAACTTCACCGCGGTGAATCCCTGGCCGCGATAGCGCCGCGCCAGCTCGCCGGTCTTCTCCGGAGTGGCGCCGAACAACGAACTGGCATAGCAGCGGATCTTGGAGTGAAACCCGCCGCCCAGCAGCTTCCACACAGGCAGGCCCAGGGCTTTGCCTTTGATATCCCACAGCGCCATGTCGATACCGCTGATCGCGTGCAATCCCACGCCGCGGCGGCCGCCGTAAATGTTGGCGCGATACATCTTGTGCCAGAGGCGTTCGGTCTCGAAGGGGTCTTCGCCGATCACCGCCTGCGCCAGGCCGCACGCCGTGGTATGCGAGAACGGGCCTTCGATCGCGCCTTTGGCGGCCATCGGGTTGGAATCCACCTCGCCGATGCCGGTGATGCCGGCGTCGGTCTCCACGCGCACGATCAGCGCATCCTGGCCGCTGTCGCACAGGAATCGGACCTCCGGCTGTCGGAGATAAATCGCTTCCACGCTGGTGATTTTCATACGACGGCAGGCTCATGCGGGCGGCTTGGCCGCCGCGAGAGGAGCAGTAGAATGCCGGCCGCCAGCGGAGGCAGCGGCATCATGGCGAACATCACCAGGAACATTCCGAGATGAAAATGTTTCGCCCACGCCGGAGCAAACATGACGGTAGCGGCGATTCCTTCGGCAAGAAAGAGCGCCGCACCGATGGCCGGCCATTTCCAGGCGAGGGCTACCGCCCCGAACATCACCACCAGGAACAGAATCGCCTGCCCGAACTGGCGATCGCCAACGGCTTCGGCCGTTTCGAAGTACACCCACCAGCAGGCCCAGGCCGCGCCCAGAGCCAGCGCCACATACCGCATTCGTTTAGCTGCCATATCGGACCTCCTTATCCATTATAGGAGTCCGCATGGCATTGAAGACCGCGGCGTTCTCGCGCAGGATGCGGTCCGTGGTGGCCGGGTCCACCTGCATATCCGATATGCCGCGCTCATGGCTGCCTCCCAACAGCACTCCATCGCGACGCGGAAACATATAGATGTCGTCCGGGCCGAGGGTGATGTAATCGATTTCCGGCTGCGGCACCAGGAACGACAATTGTCCGCGGATGGGGATCAATTCGTTGTCCTGGAAAAGCTCTCGCGAACCCAGCCCCGTGCAATTGAAAAGCAGCGCCTGGCCGAGCGACGCGAGGTCGCGTATATCCCGAAACTCGCGCACCACCAGATCGCCCTTGGCGATCAGGAAATCGCGCAGCAGCGCATTCAGGTAGGTGGCTGGTTCGACCAGCATGGAGTAGCGCCGGTACACGTACGGCACGTCGAAGCAGTGCTCGCCCGGCGCGAGTTGCCGGGCATCCGGATAGAGCGAAGCGATCTCGCTATTGGGACTTTCGGGCGGCGCCGGCTGGTTAGGGGCATCGCGCGACAACGAATATACCGGCAGCCAGCGGACGCCATAAGCATCGCCCACCAGAGATTGATAGCGGCGGAAAGCGAATTTACCCGCCTCTCCGAACTGACGGCGAAACTCCGGCGTGACGCTGTCGTGATCGTAGACCGTCACCGGAGCCCATAGGCCGCCCGCGACGTTCGAGGTGGTATCCGGCGGCATCGCTTTGGTGTAGATGGTGACGGCATAGCCGCGCTGCTGCAGCAGGCGCGCCGTCGAGAGGCCCACCACGCCGCAGCCGATGACCGCCGCCTGGCGCGTCTCCATTTGCGCCGCCTCCTGCACCGCAAGCTGCGCGGTTCCCCACGACAGCGTGATGCCCGCGCCGCCGTGGCCGTAATTATGGACGACGATCTTCTGGTCCAGCTTTTCCGCACGGACTACGAAACCGGAAGGACGGAATGGCCGCAGGCCGACGATCGTCCGGATCACCCGTTCCGGCGTCACGCGCACGCGCGCCAACCGAACAGGAGCCGGGGGCGCCACGATGTTGCGGCGCACCGCGCAGCCCGCCATCCAAAGGGACGCGGATGCCAGCAACTGGCGGCGGGAAAGCGGCATTCCGCTATGGTATCGTGGCGGCACGCAGGAGTGCGTGCGCCACGGCCACATCAACGGCGCAGGAGCGACTTCACTACGATCCCGCATTTTTCCCAGGCGGACAGCGAAATGCGGCGGGCGAACACATCGTAGTTGCCGCTTTCGATGCGGTCCAACAGGCGCGAGTAAATCGCGATGAGCGCGGCCAGCGATGCCTGGCTGCGCTGGTCGACCAGGCCCACCAGCGGCTGCGATTCCCTGTAGTACTGGCGCGCGCGGCCCGCCTCGAAATCCATCAGATCGATGAATTCCGGCGTGCGCAAGCCGGCGCGAATGTCATCCTCGGTCACACGGAAACGGGCCAGATCTTCGACGGGCAGGTAGATGCGGCCGCCCGCGGCGTCCTCGCGGATATCGCGCAGGATGTTGGTCAATTGAAACGCGATGCCGCACTTCTCGGCCAGGGGCAGGGCATCCGGTGATGCGAAACCCAGAATGTGGATCGTGGTCAGCCCCGCGGTGGAAGCCACCTGGTAACAGTAGCGGTACAATTCGTCGAACGTTGCGAAGCGGCGGGGTTCCAGGTCCGACGCCACACCATCGATCATCTCGTAAAAATACCGCGGCGGAATGCGGTAGCGGGTCGCGGTATCGTGGAAAGCGGGCAGCATCGGATGCGCGTCGCAGCGGCCGGCCAGCGCGTCATCGAGCGCTTTGCGCCACTGGTCGATAGCGCCCCGATTGGCGCCGGGCTCGTCGCTTAAATCGTCGCAATAGCGCATAAACGCGTAGACTGCGCACATGGCATTACGCTGGTTGCGCGAGAGCAGCACGAACGCATAGTAGAAGTTCCGGGCGCGCGTGCGCGCCACGCGGCGGCAGTGCGCATAGGAGTCTTCGAGCGAGGTCATCACGCCGCTCGCGAAAAAGTCACGCGCGCCAGCGACCCGAGCAACAGCCAGACGCGCTCCGCCTTGGAAATGGCCGGCCGCCGCGCGAGCACGTCGTAATCCTGCTCCGCGATCTTGTCGAGGACGCGCATACCGCCGCGGCTGAACAGGTCGATATCCAGCGCCAGGCGCCGGTCCACCATGGACGACAGCGGCAGGCCTTCGATGAACAGTTCCCGCGCGCGCGCCACGATCTCGCGCATGACTTCGCGGAAGGCCGGGGTCATGCGCCGCGCGTACAGATCTTCGAGCGCATAGCCGTGGCGGGCCAGCACTTCGATTGGGATATACACGCGGTCCTTTTCCAGGTCGATGGCCACGTCCTGCCAGAAGTTGGCGAGTTGCAGCGCGGTGCAGGTGGCGTCGGAGAGGCGCTGCCGCTCGGCATCGGCATAGCCGCAGAGATACAGCACCAGGCGGCCTACGGGGTCCGCCGAATAGCGGCAATACGCGTACACATCTTCCCACGTTGGATAGCGCGTGACCGTTTGGTCCTGTTCGAAAGCGCGGATCAGATCGGCGAACGGATCTTGCGGAATGGAGTGACGCGCCACGGTGCCGCGCAAGGCGACGAAGACGGGATGCGTGGCTTCACCCGCGTACATGGCTGCGAGTTGCTCGCGCCACCAAGCCAGCAGGCGGAGGCTTTCGGCCGGCGAGTCCATTTCGTCGCCCAGATCGTCGGCCCAGCGGCAATAGGCGTAGACGTTGTAAAAATCTTGATGCAGACGTTTGGGCAACAGGAAGCTGACTACTTGGAAGTTTTCGTAGTGATGCGTGGCGAGCCAGCGGGTATAGGCTTCGGCTTCGACAGTGGTGTAGCGCGCGGCAGCCGCCTCGGGCGAGCGGACAAAGTCACGGGGCGGCAGCAGAATCACGGAATAATGGCCGTTTTGAGATGGCCGTTGTGGCTCATCAGGTGGCGCATCACTTCCAGCAGGTTGGCCAGGGGCTCCTCGCTGTTGACGAAGTCGCTGGAAGATATGTCGCCGCGAGTCACCAGGTCCAGCGCCTTGCGGATATAGGCCGGCGTGTGATGGAAGCTGGCCTTGCACGTGATTTCGGAGTAGTGCAGCAGGTTGGTATCGAACATCACGCGGCTGTCGTTGGGGCAGCCCCCGAAGAAGTTCAGCGTACCGCCGCGCCGCACCATATCCAGCACCCAATGCCAGGTCTCCGGCTTGCCCACGGCTTCCACGGCGATATCGGCGCCACGGCCGCCGGTCAGGTTGCGCACAGCCTCCACGGTATTGGCATGTTGGTCCGCGCGCACCAATTCGTGCGCGCCCATGGCCTCGGCGCGATCCAGTTGAGTTCTGCGCCGGCCGATGGCGATCACGCGGCAGCCGTACAGGCTGGCCAGCCGCACGAACATCAGGCCGATGGGTCCCAGTCCCAAAATGGCAATGGTATCGCCGGGACGCGGGGCCGTTTCTTCAAAGCCTTTCAACACGCAGGCCAGCGGTTCGATCAAGGCCGCGTCGTGATAACTGACGCCCTGCGGAATGCGGTAGGTATTGCGCTCCACGATACGCGCCGGAATGCGGATGTACTCGGCGTAAGCGCCGTTATTGAACAGCAGGTCCTCGCACAGGTTTTGCAGGCCGCGCCGGCAGAAGAAACAATCTTCGCAAGGGGCCGAATTGGCCGCCACTACGCGCTCGCCGATTTTGAAGCTCTTGACGTCCTGCCCTACAGCCACGACATCGCCGGCCAACTCGTGTCCAAACACGGCGGGAGGCACGATCATCCGCGCGTGATAACCACGCCGGAATACCTTGACGTCGGTGCCGCATGTCAGCGCAACGCGAACCTGAACCAGGATGTCGCCATCGTCGATCTTGGGAACGGACACCGGCTCCACCTGCAAGTGTTCCTTGCCATACAGCACGGCAGCCATCATCTGCGTTTTCACTGTGTCCACCTCTGTGGCTGAACGATAATTTTCAACGATTCAGGACCGGGATGCAATGCCAAATCGAATCCTGAACGGATTTTAACAAGGGGCAGCCGGTGGGAGATGAGTTCTCCCACGGGCAGTGCTCCGCTGAAGACCAGTTCCGCCGATTCTTTCTGCAAATCCACGGAAGCGCTGTAACATCCGAACAAACTGCGTTCGCCCACGCAAATAGCCGCGCCGGAAAGCTCCACGCGCTCGGTTTCGGACGTTTGCGCAAACAGGAGAATACGCGCACCCGGACGGGATAACCGGACCGCCTGCTCCACAATGCCGGGTACGGAAGCCGCCACAACGACCAAGTCCGCGCCGCGTTGGTCCGTCAGCCGGCGGACCTCCGCCTCCACGTTCACCTCGCGCGGATCCCAGGCCTCTTGCGCGCCGCAGCGGCGGGAAAGCTCGCGGCGGGCGGCGATTGTATCGGTTGTCACAATTCTTACGCCGGTGCGCCGCATGAGCATCGTGAACAACAGGCCGATGGGTCCCTGGCCGATCACCACCGCTGTTTCATCCGGTTGCGCCGCGCACTGGACTACGGCTTTCAAACAAGTGTTCACCGGTTCGACGAAGCTGGCGCGCTCGAAAGAAACACCGTCCGGAATTTTTTCCACGCCATTCTCGACGATCCAGTCCATAACCCGCACGTACTGAGAGAACCCCCCGCCAGCCGGTTCAAACCCGGCAGTGACCCCCACCCTTTTGTAGGCAGGGCACTGCGCATAAAGTTTGCGCTGGCAGTAAAAGCAGCTTTTACACGGAATGTGGTGAAACACGACTACACGATCGCCGGGCGCGAATTGGCGCACCTGCCGCCCAGCGCGCACTACCACTCCAGCCGTCTCATGTCCATAGATGCGCGGAGGGGCCAGAAGGTTGTATTCGATTTTTTTCAGATCGGTATGGCAGATGCCACAGGCTTCCACGCGCACCAGAATCTCGCCGGGACCGATTTCCGGAATCGGTACTTGCTCGACTGAGACGACACTCTGGCCTTTGTATACAGCCGCGTGCATGGTCGGCGGGATACTCCAGTCAGAATCGGCAACCGGCAATGAATTCTCCTAATGTGCTTGCAGCGATGCGGCAGAAATGCCGTAACCGGAACAACTCCGGAAACGCTTTTCCCGGATTTCCAAATGCAGACGCTAAAAGCTTTATTGTACCGAAATGGCCGTCGGAAAGTAGAGCCTTGTTGAAATCTATGACGAAGCTCTGTGCGGCAGTATCCGTCACAGACCGTACACAAAACAAAGGGATACCGTGCGCGGCGGCAAATTGGGCGACGCCGCCCGCTTCCATTTCCACGGCGGAAGCCCCGGCATTCCGCAGGCGGCGCTTTTCGGCGGCCGTTTGGGCCACATGATCGATAGAGGCCAGCACGCCTGTTGCATGGCGAATTTCGCAATGCGGCAAGCGCGCCTCAAACCGGCGGCCCTCGGCGTCTACCGCCGTGGCCACGAAAACGTCGCCGATTTCCAGCGCCGGATCCAGCGCTCCACAGAATCCCATACTGACAATCGCTTCCGGGCGGCCGGCCTGGCAGGCCGCCTCCACAGCACGGCCGGCATGCACCGCGCCCGCGCCATTCGCCACCATCCACAACTGGCGGCCGCCCAATTCGCCCGCGCGCGCCCAATAGACCGGCCACGCCAGCTTGCGCACACCGGAACAAAACCGCAACAGCCCGCCGAACTCCCGCGGCTCGGCGGCGACTAACAATATCCGTTGGCCCGAAACCATTCCACCGCCCGTCGCAGCGCGCCGTCCGCGGGACCCGGTGCGAACCCCAACTCGCGCGCGGCCTTGGCGTGCGATACGAACATCTTCTTGCGCGCCATGCGGACCGCATCGAGCGGCGCTCGCGGCGGCTTTCCGGTTACCATGGCCCACCCGGTGGTGACGACGCCCGCGGCGTAGGCGACGGCGTAAGGCAACTGCACTTTCGGCGCCGGGCGGCCCGCGATGGCGGCCAGTTTTTCCAGAATCTGCGCCAGCGTCAGGTTTTCCGATCCCAGAATATAGCGTTCGCCCACGCGGCCGTGCTCGCAGGCCAGAAGCTGCCAAGCGCTACATCGCGCGCATCCACTACGTTCAAGCCCGTGTCGATATAGGCGGGCATGTCTCCTTTCAAAAAATCCAGAACGATCCTGCCGGTGGGCGTCGGCTTAATATCATGATCCCCGATGGGCGCCGTGGGATTCACGATGACCACCGGCAGTCCGAAAGCCGCGAGTGCCACCGCCATTCGTTCCGCCAAGAATTTGGAGCGCTTGTAAGCGCCCTTCATCTCATCCAAAGTGACTGGGCAATCTTCGTCGCCTTCGCCGCCACGCGGCACTCCGATACAACCCACCGTGCTGGTGTAAACGATGCGGTCCACCCCGGCTGCGCGGGACGCCTCCAACACATGCCGCGTCCCGTCGATGTTGGAGTCATAGATCTCACTGGGGTCGGCGGCCCAGAGCCTGTAATCGGCGGCTACGTGAAAAACGAGTCCGCAGCCTGCCACGGCGCGTTCGACCGACGCCCGGTCGCGCAAATCGCCGGGCACCGCTTCGACATCCAGCTCGCGCACTTTGCGCCGGACCAGCGCCCTCACACGATGCCCTCGCTCTACCAGAAGCCGGGCTACATGCCAGCCCAGGAAGCCAGATGCGCCGGTGACCAGCGTGGGCTTCATAAGCACACACAGGCGGCCTGCGAGGCCGCCGCAGGCTTCGAGCCTGCCCCACAACTCATTTCAGGGCCCAGGTTAACATCTTCAAGCTGTCGGCCAGGCTGGCGGTGAGGCCCAACGCGGCGGAGGGCTCGAAGCCGCAATGCATCATGCAGTGCTCGCAGCGCGGGTCGTTACCCGGACCGTAGTTTTCCCACGGCGTTTCGGTCATCAGGCCCTCGAAGGTCTTGTAGTGGCCGTCGGTGATCAGGTAACACGGGCCTTTCCAGCCTTTGATGTTGTAGGTCGGGGTGCCCCAGGCGGTGCAGGGAAGCTCACGGGCGCCCTTCAGGTAATCCAGATACAGCGGCGTCTGCTTGATATAGAAACGCTGCGCCATTCGGTCGATGTCCCGGAATTTCTCGCGAATATCGTCGCGGGTCATGAAAATTTCACGATCGTTAACGGCGGAATATCCGTAGGCCGGCGCCATCTGGTGGCCGTCCAGTTGGAATTGTTCCAGGTATTCGAAGAGCGCCTCGATCTCTTTCATGTCGGTTTCTTTGTAGATGGTGGTGTTGGTGCATACCATGAAACCGGCGGCCTTGGCGGCTTTGATGCCCGCGATGGCTTCGCGGAAAACGCCCTCGCGCTCCACGCAGATATCGTGGGTTTTCTCCAGCCCGTCCAGATGCACGTTGAAGAAGAAGCGCTTATCCGGCGTGAACTCGCGCAGGCGCTTCACGATGAACATGCCGTTGGTACACAGGTAAATATTCTTGTTGCGCTGCAGGATGCCGGCCACCAGCTCGCCGATTTGCGGATACATCATGGGCTCGCCGCCGCAGATGGAAACCATGGGCGCGCCGCATTCGTCGACCGCGGCCAGGCATTCTTCGAGCGGCACGCGTTCGGTGATGGTGGACTCGTACTCGCGGATACGGCCGCAGCCCGTGCAGGTGAGATTGCAGGCGTGCAGGGGCTCCAGCATCATCACCAGCGGGAAGCGCTTGCGGATCATGGGATGCGGTGGGCGATTGGCGCGGTCCGCGGGCACGCCGTGGAGAATGCGGAATGGGTTGGCGTCGTTGGGGGCGGGGACGACGTCTTTCTGCCATTCGGGGCGGGGGCGGAGGCGGTTCTTGAATATGTAGCCGGCCATGCCGGCGGTCATGGATAGGGGAAATCTCATAGGTTAGTCCACTGCGGCGCTTCGCGCCGTGCGTCGCCAGGAGTGGCGACGCGGCAGGCATGAGTGCCTGCGCCACGGGTGAATTCGGATAGGGCGATCAGGGGGAAGTACAGGCGATAGTAGTGATAATTCAGATAGAAGACGCGGGGGAAGCCTGTGCCGGTGGCCAGCTCTTCGTCCCAGCCTCCGTCGGGCCGCTGCGCGTCCAGCAGGTATTCGACGCCATGCTGCACGCTGATGCTGTTCGTATCGCCGCCGGCGATCAGGCCCATCAAGGCCCATGCGGTTTGCGAGGGTGTGCTTTCGGCGGGTACGAAGCAGCCCTGGTCGTAGCTGGCGCAGCTCTCGCCCCAGCCGCCATCGGCGTTCTGAATGGAGCGCAGCCATTCGCCGGCGCGCAGGACGGGAGCCTCGCGATCGTCGTATTCGGCGGCGCGCAATCCGCGCAGGGCGAAGCAGGTGCCGTAGATATACGCCACGCCCCAGCGGCCATACCAGCTTCCATCCGGCTGCTGATTGCGCAACAGAAAATCGATGCCGCGCTTCACGGACGGATGCGTGCCGCCCAGCGCATGCGCGCCCAAAGCCTCCAGCACGCGGCCGGTAATATCCGGGCACGACGGATCGAGCATGGCATTGTGGTCGGCGAATGGGACGGCGTTGAGAAACTCCCAATTGTTGTCCACGTCGAAGGCCGCCCAGCCGCCGTCGCGGCCCTGCATATCCAGAATCCAGTTGAGCGCGCGGCGGTGGCAGGCTTTCTGCGCAGACGGGTCCGTGGCGCGCGCCCGGCTGAGCGCCAGCAGGATCATGGCGGTGTCGTCGATATCCGGATAATGATCGTTGCGGAAGAAGAAGCCCCAGCCGGAAGGCTCCGTTTTGGGACGCTTCACGGACCAGTCGCCTTTGACGCGGACTTCCTTGGAGAGAATCCAGTCGGCCGCGCGTTGCAACGCGGGGGCCACGGCAGACGACAAAAAACGATCGTCCGCCCCACTTGCCGCACTGCACTCGCCTAGGGCGAAGCCGGCGATACCGGTGTCCCAAATCGGCGAGAAGCAAGGTTGGAAGAGGAACCGCTTGCCGTCGTCTAGCATGAGCCGGTCAAACTGGTAGCGGGCTTCCTGGCTGGCGGGGTGGTCCGGCGGATAGCCGAGCACATCCAACGCCATGATGGCGTACATCATGGGGGGATAGATGGCGCCCAGGCCGTCGGAGTTCTCGCACCGCGCGAGCATCCATTTTTCGGCGGCGCGCAGGGCTTTGCGGCGCAGCGCGCGCGAGCCGCGCTTTTCCCAGAATTTCAAGAAGCGATCGACGCGCAGGAAGAAATTGCGCCACGTGAAGAAGCCCTCGCTGGGCTGGAAAGCGGGGCTGACACCCGGCTTATAAAGCTCATCCAGGTTGAACCCGGCGGGCACGGGCCGGCGCGGGTTGCTGGAGTGTACGATGGCCAGCGACACCACGATCGCGCGCGTCCAGGCCGACATCTGGTAGATGAAATTGCCCGGCAGAAACATGACTTCCGGCGGAATGGAGGGGCAGTGCTCGCGCGGATACATGTCGAACAGGCTGAGGTTAATCTTGACGTAGCTGTTGGCCGCCTGGATGCCGCCCAGTTCCAGAATGCGCGCGCGCGCGCGGGCCAGGCGCGCATCGTCCTGCGGCAAGCCCGCCACCTTGAGCGCGAAATAAGCCTTGACCGTGGCGCTGATCTCCGACGGCCCCTTGGCGTAGATATTGAATCCGCCATCGGGCAATTGCCGCGCCAGGATGGAGCGCACGGCTTTCTCGATGAACGGGCGCGTGGGCGGATTCCAGACGCCGGCCTCCGGCGAATGCATCCAGAGTTGCAGGAGGATGTAATCGGACTCGAGAGTGGTATCGGCGGTCAGGTCGGCGCACCAGTAGCCACCGGGATCCTGCAACGCGAGGAGGCGATCGGCGGCGTGACGAACAGCCCGCGCGGCCGCCGAGGCGATGGTTTCTTGCGCGAAAGCAGAGGATGTGCTCATCATGCGGAAATTGTCGTCAGACCCGGAGCCGCCCGAGTCAACTCCGGTGGCAGGGAGAAGCGCACGTCTTCGTCGATCAATTCCACTTCCTCCAGCCGGTGAAAACCTTGGTCCCGCAGGAATCCGATCAAATCCTCCACCAAGTTCTCCGGTGCGGAGGCTCCCGCGGTGACCGCCACATTACGAACGCCGTTCAGCCAGGCGATATCGATCTCCTGGTAGTCGTTGACCAGATAAGCGCGCACGCCGGCGTTGGCGCTGACCTCAACCAACCGCTTCGAATTGGAGCTGTTTTGCGATCCCACCACCAGCAGCAAGTCGCAATACTGGGCTACGCCCTTGACCGCCATCTGGCGGTTTTCGGTGGCGTAGCAAATGTCCTGGGCGGGCGGCCCCTCCATGAGCGGATATCTCTGCTTGAGACGCGCGATGATGTCGCGCGTTTCATCCAAACTGAGCGTGGTTTGGGTCAGATACCGGACGCGCGCGGGGTTGGGCAGTTCGAGCCGGTCCACATCCGCGACGGTTTCGACGAGGTAGCTGGACTCGGGCGCCTCGCCAAGAGTGCCGATGACTTCGTCGTGATGGCTGTGGCCGATCAGGACAATGCTGTAACCGTCGCGCGCGAAGCGTACGGCTTCGAGATGGACTTTAGTCACCAGCGGACAGGTGGCGTCGATGATTTCCAACCGCCGGGCCGCGGCCTCGCGGCGCACTTCCGGCGCCACGCCGTGGGCGCTGAAAATGGCGCGCGCGCCCATGGGGACCTCCGCGATCTCCTCCACGAAGATGGCGCCGGCCGCGCGCAATTCCTCCACCACGTGCTTGTTGTGTACGATTTCCTTGCGCACGTAGACCGGCGGGCCGTAAAGATCGAGCGCGATCTTGACCACATCGATGGCGCGCACTACACCCGCGCAGAACCCGCGCGGCTTGAGCAGATACACCTTCTTTTCCGAGCCGTGGTTGGCGGCGATGGGTTTCAATGGCATTTTTCCGGTTAGCGTGCTCTGAATCATTCGATTATAACAGGATAGGTTTGGGTGCAAGGAACGCGCGGCGCGCTTTCACGCCGCTGAGTTGTGAATTGTGCAGCGTTGGGCAGAGTTGGGCCTTCGACGGCGCGCCCTAATTCAGCACGAACAAAGCCTAAGTAGTTGAAATCAATGGCTAAATATGCAGCAAGTAGCCGATTCCGGCCAGCGGCGGCAGGGCAGAGTCGCGGCGGCTGGAACGGGCGGCGGATTGCAAATCGGGCGAACAAAGGTCGAAACGGAAGGAGCGGGGCGATCATGGAGGTCAAGGAAATTCTTTCAAGGCCAACGGTATCTCGAAATTCCCGGACGGGCGCGCGGTGGAAGAGGTAGTTCGTTAGTCCAGGAAGCCTACTGCAGAAAAAAGCTGCGCCGCGTCGCGCGCGGCATATTCCGCTGCCATATGGCGCTGCACTTCACGAAAGTCGGTCCAGATCTTCTGCTCTGCAGGAGCGAAAATTCCGCCCACCGTATAGTGCCGGTCGGCCTCATCGGTAAGCCATAGCTCGTCGTGCAGCAGGCCGGCGGCGGCCTCCCATTTCACAATCTGCCAGGTATGTACCGCCCGCCCTGCGGCCGGCGAGTCAAAATTGGGTATTGATATAGTTGATGACACCAGCCCATCGACCGTTGACAGCACCGCCGTTTTGATCCACGCTAAATGTAGACATGCCCCGTAGAAAAATGATCCCGGCGCTGCCCGATACGTTGGGCCAGTCTCCGCACGACCGCTTTAAGAAGTTCGCCAAGGCCCTGCTTGCCGTGCCGAAAACCGAGATCATGCCGGTCGAGGAAGCGCTGGCAAAACTTGAATCCGACAAGCGCAAGATCGACGCTAACATCGTGGACGTGCGCCGGGAAATGGTGAAGCGGAAGATAAAGACCAAGCCCTCCAGCCGCCCTTGACAAATTGGCGCGTGGTACGACAATAGTCCTAGTAGAGATCACATATTTGTTCGACCCGTTCTGAGTTGAGCCGCCTGTTCCCTACCATTAGCCTAAATACAGCATTGGCGACATCCGCCGAAGGTGCGCTCTGTTCGCCGGGAGAGGCGGTTTGTACGAAGTTAAGCCGAACAACATTTACAATGTCGACTGTCTGGAAGGCATGAAGCTGATTACCGATGGCACCATTGACATGATTCTGTGTGATTTGCCTTACGGCACAACATCATGCGCATGGGATGCGCTGATTCCGTTCGGGCACCTATGGAACGAGTACCGCCGCATTATCAAACCGACCGGCGCAGTCATCCTGACCGCCAGCCAGCCCTTCACCACGACTCTGATCGGCAGCAATATGGAATGGTTCAAGTACTCATGGGTTTGGGTGAAGACAAATTGCAGCGGTTTCGCAAACGCCAAGAAACAGCCGCTCCGATCCTATGAAGACGTACCCGTGTTTTACAACAAGCAGCCGACCTATAACCCACAAGGATTGATTCGGCTCAAATCACCGAAGATTCGGACCAAGGACACCGGAAACTTCATGGGGCGAACTGGCTTCAAGGATGGTTACACCCAAGAGTTCACGAAGTATCCCAAGAACGTCTTGACTATTTCTTCAGAGCGTTCAACAATTCACCCCACACAAAAGCCGGTCGCTCTTTTCGAGTACCTGATTCGCACGTACACGAATCGTGGTGAACTGGTGCTCGACAACTGTATTGGCTCTGGCACCACAGCCATTGCTTGTATCAACTCTGATCGTCGGTACATTGGGTTTGAACTTGATGCCGACTACTACGTTAAGGCGCTTAATCGAATTCAATTCTATAAACCTTGCAGCGAAGAGTTCAACCCGACGATAACTGCGCCACTCATGCATCTACCCTCACCATTGGCTTCTATCGATGCTCTGTTTGACTAGCGGGCCTTAGCGCTGTGATAGGCGCAGATACGGTGAGAACAATTCCTTCATCTTGTTGAATGGGACTTTGATGAACCACTCTCGTGTCTCTTGGTAAATGACTTGCTCCGGTCCTGGTAATTCGAGACTGCGTTTACGTAAGTCGGCCTGCTTGCCAAGCATTTCCTGAAGGTGAAGCGCCTTCTTATACACTTCATCCATAAAAGCCACGATGTTCGGCTTAAACAGGAACTCAGCGGCTCTGACTTGCTTTGTGAACTCCTGCAAGTCTACGTTCTCCACTGTGCTAACTGACACCACCTTAAAGACGAAGGTGCCGATGGAATCATAAACCTGGAATCTCTTCTCAAACAGATTGTGGCGAAGGTTAATTCGTTGAAGGCGGGATTGCCACAAGGCGTTACCCACCGCAATTAGCAACGCAACTGGAACGCCGAACGCTGAGAGAGCCTTGCCAAGACTAGTTATGAAGTCCATTGTCAGTGACCTCTTCAACATCGGACGGCGTGTTGCGTGTGTTAGTTGTTGCTTTTCGCTGCCCAGTCTCGGTCACGGTTTTCCGCACACCGGGCGGTGCTCCAATGTAGTGTTCAAAGAAATGATGAAAGTAGTGCCGGAAACACTCGTCCAATTCGCTCTCAACGGAGCGTTTTCCAATGAGATACCCTACGACTGCGCACAGTGCTGCAATTATCAGCGTTTGCATCGTTGCGTCCCTTCACCAGTCAGGATACCGCCTGCTTTCCTGTCAAGTGTCTATACGTGAGCCGCTTTCCAGTACAGCCACGCACAACCGATTTGAACCGGCCACGGTCGCCGTGCTCGTGTTTCCGTTCGTTGAATCGAAAGCTCTGCTCGTCAATGTAGCGGTGAAGATGAAACGGCTCTACCGAGATGTAGGTTCCCTTCAGGGTGCGTTTCAACAGACACCAGAAATTCTCCAGGCCGTTCGTATGGACGTGGCCTTTGACATACTCGACAGCATGATCTACAACTTGATGTAGGTACTGATCGTCCAGACCTTCATACGACTTCAAGGCATCCGTAAAGACTTCAGCGCCGGGTTCGATGTTTTCTCTTACGTGGGCCTGAAGGGACTTCTTGCGGCGGCTTTCGGTTACAGTAGCCCTGACCTTGCCGCCACGTTCCAGGATGCCTACGACCATCGTCTTATCCATACCGCCAGTTCCAGTGATCTTCTCGTCACGAACGTGCTTGTGCATGTTTCGAGCTTTGCCACCAATGAAGGTTTCATCAACTTCGACTCGTCCGGTGGCCTTTTCAAAGCTGCCTGTCTGCATCGCCAAGCGAATCCGTTGGAGCATGAACCAAGCCGTTTTTTGAGTGACGCCAAGGCCACGATGAAGCTCCCATGAACTGATTCCATTCTTGTCATTGGCGATCATCCACATGGCTGTCAACCATTTGTCGAAACCGATTGGCGAGTCTTCGCAGACGGTGCCGACCTTGGGAGAAAATCGTTGGCGGCAGGATTTGCATTTCCAGCCTCGACGACTCGGCGTGTAGAAATTCTCCTTGGAGCCGCACCAGGGACAAACCGGACCATCCGGCCAGCGCAGAGCAGCAAAGGCTTGTGTGGCTACGTCTAAATCAGAATAGTACCGGATCGCTTCGAGTAAGGTTTCCGGTTCGGCTTGAAGCGTATCGGTATCGGTGGCGCTTTGCATCAAACACCATTATAGCTGGTGTCATCAAGTATGTCAATACCCAAAATTGGGCGTCCGCCAGAGCACCCAGAAGCATTTACCATCGGGCGCCACGCGCAGCACCCGCCACACGTCCACGATGGCGAGCTGGTAATTATGATCATCGTCCCAGATGGCGCTGCCGTGCTTGTTGTACGGGCCGAAAAGCCGCGACTCCAGTTCTTCCTCGCGCGCGCCAGGCATTACGGTTTCCGCCATGGCCACAGTTGTCGCTTGTTGTTCCATTAAGCCAGCGGCTGTCGGGGGGCGCTCAGAACGGCCGGGTGTGGAAGGCATTGATTTGATTCTCGATGCGAGTGTAGCACGGCGGTGGAAGGGATCTGGCTTGGCTATTGGCGTTGGGCGTTTGTTTCCAGTGGATTTGCGTTGTGCTGAGTTGCGTAATCGTGGATTCGCATGGGAAAGTTCGCGCCGGTTCCAACCTACCGACACACGAGTAGACACTAGGCGCGAACGTCCGCGTTACGATGGAAGGGGTGAAGGACAGGATCTGATCCGGCGCCTTGGAGGCGAATGGCTGGCGGTTCAGGGCGACCAGAGGGAGCCATCGACAGTTTAAACATTCAGAAGGCAGAATGGTGGTGACCGTCGCTGGGCAGCCGGGCAAATGATGTCCCGACAGGAACGCCCAAGGCTGTTTTCAAGAGTGCCGGTTTGGAAGGCCGCAGGGAGGATCGATGACATACAGGGTCATTTACGAGAAGGCGCCAGTCTCTTGGGGGGGCATATGTCCCGGACCTCCCCGGTGTGATCGCCGTGGGCGAATCGCGGTTCGAGATGGAGTGTCTGATCCAAGACGCGATCGCACTGCACCTGGATGGCATGCGTGAAGAAGGGCTGGCTATCCCGCCGCCATCGAGCTTTGCGGGTGTGGTCAAGGTCGACCCTGCCGCCTGATCGGGCGGGGAGCGGGTTGTGCGGTTAACGCGTCCGCCGTCCGGTTGACGTGACCGGGACTTCGCGGGAGTGATCCTGCTCGGACCGGCTTTGAGCGTATCGGCGGAGCCAAGCGCGTTTATGGGGAGTAATGCGACTTCCGCGGAACTCCGCTAATATGAATCGAGGGGAATTCCGATGCGCTTCGAACGAATCACGATGAGCCCCACGGTCGCCACCGGGAAGGCGTGCATACGGGGCCTGCGCTTTCCGGTATCGCGGTTGTTGGGCCTGCTCGCGGCCGGGGAGACACGTGAATCGATTCTGAAAGCGTATCCATACCTGGAGACCGCGGATATCGACGAGGCCCTCCGGTATGCGGCGTTTCTTGCCGAGGACGAAACAGTGGAACTTGCGAAGTGAAATTCCTCGTGGACATGGCCTTGTCGCCGGATCTGGCGATTTGGCTACGGTCCAAGGGCATGATGCAGTTCACGCTGCCGAGTTAGTGCTGAATCGGGCCGCAGACACCGAAATCCTCTCAATGGCGCTGGACGCAGGGCGCGTTGTGATCTCGGCCGACCTGGACTTCCCCAGACTTCTCGCGTTGGCTGGGGCTACTGGCCCTGGTCTCATTCTGCTCCGGAGCGGCAACTACAGCGAAGCCGAAAGCCTGGAATGCGTCCGACGCGTACTGATGTCCGTTCCTGCAGAAGATCTTCCCAGGTCGATTGTCGTCGTGGACCACAAGAGCGTTCGCCGCCGGTTGCTCCCGATGTAGATTTTGCCGGATCTTGGGATCGAAGCGCGTTTCAGGAGAGTAATAGCCTCTAGAGGAGTTCCGCGAGTTGTTCGGCCGTCAACTGGCAATCGCGAAGGATCTTGTGAAGTAGGCCGGGGCCGAGGGTCTCGCCAGCGTGTGCAGGCACGACCGTGCTTCGGCCATCCTCGTGGCGCAGGAAATGATGACTGCCTCTAACACGGAGAACGCGGAAACCAGCTCTTGCGAGCGCGGCAATGAGGTCCGAGCCGGTAATGCGGGGCGTCCGGCTCATGCCGCGATGGTCACGCGCTGGATGCCAACGAACTCCAAGTCTTGTTCCGGCGTGCCTTCCACTTCCAGACACAGCTCTATGGCTTCGCGGATGCGCTCGGTGACCTCGTCGAGGGACCGCGCTTGCGTATGGCACGCGGGAATTTGGGGAACCGACGCTACGTAGTAGCCTTCGGAGTCCCGTTCAATCACGACATCGAACTGGCGTGGCACTGATGTGTCCTCGCCTTCCATTGTAGACGGCCTGGGCAATCTTTGAAACCTGGCCGATACGCGAGCGCCGGATGGAGGCGCGTTTATGGCTACCGCTCTTGCGGAGACGCACCGCCAAGTTGTATCGGCAGCGAGCTGGCGTGGGCTAGGGCACCGCTACCTCCCCATGCATCGCGCCGATTCGCTTATGATTAAGCGGTAGCCTCTGAAGGCCCCTGGACCACTAACGACGTCTCGACCGCGATTGTTTGATCACCTGAAGGCCTTCTCGGCTCCGCACCGGAACAAGTCTGAGTTCAAGGAGATCTCGTCCCTGTCGGTATACCGGGACCACATCCGACTCCGAAATCGCCCGCATCGCGCGAGCAACTTCGGGATGGTGACTGGCAGTTTTCTCCCAGGTTGAGACATAGAAATGCCGGACAACTAGAAGGACGAAATGAAGGGACGTTAGCATCGCGTCCACGGCCAGCCTTAGTTCGGACCGATAGCCCATGTGCAGGTGCGAGGCTGGGTGGGCCCAATTGGTCCGGACTCCGCTTGAAATACCGGGCGAAATCTTCGACGGTGCGGATGTACGCGGTTGTTGTACTCCGGGAGTAATTGCGACGCTGGAGTTCCTCCAGCATCATTTTTCGTAAACGGGTCATAGGACCTCCTATGACCCGACAATACTCCAATCCAACCCTGCTGCCGGAACACGGTCACGCGTAGCGTCCGCCGCGCGGGCGGCTTCGTTCAAGTCCAGTTGAGGTGACGGGGACTTCGCGGGAGTAATCCTGCTCGGACCGGCTTTGAGCGTATTGAACACACCTGTTTGCTATGGTTCAGGCTAGAATAGCCCTACATGGCCCAGATTACAGTTGCTTATGGGGAGTATTCCGGCTACCTCATAAACGAGGTCTCTGACGAGTTCTTGGGTCTATTGAGCCAGAGGTATCCGTTGAAGTCCGCTCCGTATGGTGCGTCCGACGGAGAGAGTCTCCTGATTACAGTCGCCGTGCATGAGGAACTGGCTCGTCGCGCCTCAGGCGGAAGGCAGAGCACACACATTCCGACCGTCCCAGAGCTTGCGGCAGAGGTTATAATGAGGGGTTTCCGGCAACTGAGCAAGATCCATCATCCCGATCAGGGCGGCGAGAACGAGGCACAACGTCGCCTCATTGAGGCTCGAGATTGTTTGAATCGCGTTTGCGAAAACATCAGTGGAGATCCTCCGACCGATGTTGTCTGGATTCCGGAACCTCCTCAGCAGGCAAAACGGACACCGCGGCCCGCCTTCGTGGGCGGCATCACAGATGACGACGTTCCGTTTTAGCGAGGCAGCAGAATGACCTTCCCGTCCGACATTAACGCGTGCATGAGGGACTGCATCTTAGCCTTCTGTGGCCGCGCCAGGATATCATCGCGTTCTTCGCGGATCACGGATGCACGAAGAACGACATCCAGCCTGTCGCAAACTTCAAGGCGGATCAACTATCGCGGCTCGGTATCGTCGACCTCGTCTTCGACCGGATCTCGGCAAGCCCTGACGGTGGTTTAGGACAGTTTCGCGCCATGTTGCAAGCCCTTTTGAGCTGGTCTCACTTTGATCCATATTATTTTGACGATTTGCACAAGCTCGACCGGAAAACCGCGGAGGGACGTCTCCAGCACCTCCGGCAACTCCAAGAGATTCGCGATGCCAAGATTCAGCAAGAACGGGACCGCCGCAATGCCGCCCGATCAGCCACACAGAAGCCCAGTCGAACCATCCAGGATCTGCGGGAGGAATTTCTGGGCCTCTACTACGGAGCCGATTCGCCACAGACGCGGGGGTACAAACTCGAGAAAATTCTCGCAGATCTTGCGAAAAACTCCAATCTTGAGACGACTGAGCCTTTTCGCGTTCACGGAGAACAAATCGATGGTGCCATCAAATATGACGGTGAGCACTACCTGATTGAGGCGAAGTGGCACGATAAGTTAGCAAGTAATGAACCCCTCTATCAGTTCGCTGGCAAGGCTGAGGGGAAGATGTATGGCCGGGGTATTTTCATATCTGTTCACGGCTTCAGTCATGACGTCGTGACTAGTCTTGTGATTGGGAAGGCAATCAAGACCGTCCTGGTGGACGGTGGGGACCTCGTCCTTGTTCTTGAGGAACAGCTTACGATGGCCGGAATGATAGATGCGAAGGTGAAGGCAGCCCAAACTCGCGGGCTTATCTACGTCCATCCGATTACCGGTGCGGACAAATGATGACCTCCGGCCGAAATGTGTTAGCTCGGCCTCGCTGCTTCCGTGGATCATGCCATGGCTTTACATTCCATGCAACTGGTGCATCTTTTGAACACAGCCGCGATTAACTCCCGACAGGTCGGCTTGCGTCCATGGCATCCATGGACCAAGCGCGAGCGGCGATCGTTCCCGGTAAACGCCGGTCGCGGCAGTTGCAAGGTACTGCGCACCCACTCTGCTACAATCCTTGTTCATGGCGCAGCGGGTCTCGATCTTCGTCACCTGCATTGTGGATCAGCTATTCCCCAACGTGGGTCTGGCGATGGCGGACGTGCTGGAACGCCTGGGCTACGCAGTCGACTTTCCCGAGGATCAGACCTGCTGCGGCCAGCCGGCCTTCAACACGGGCTATCGCGCGGAAGCCTGCCAGGTGGCGCGGCACTTCCTGAAAGTCTTCCGCGATTCCGAATTCATAGTGGTGCCGTCGGGTTCGTGTACCTCGATGATCGCGCACCATTTCCACGATCTGTTCCCGGACGATCCGGAAGCCATGCGGGCGGCCGGGGAGTTGACGCCGCGCGTGTGGGAGTTCTCGAAGTTCGTGCTGGAGGTGGCGGGCGTGGACGATGTGGGCGCGCGGCTGGAAGACGTCGTCACGTATCACGACAGTTGCCACGCGCTGCGCGAATTCGGTATCCGGGACGGCCCGCGCCGCCTGCTGGCGAACGTGCGCGGACTGGAGCTGCGCGAAATGGATGCGGCCGAGGAATGCTGCGGGTTCGGCGGCACGTTCTCCGTGAAGTTCCCGGAGATTTCCGGCGGCATGGCGGGCACCAAGATCGATTCCATCGTGCGCACTGGCGCTAAGACCGTGGTCAGCGTGGATTCCAGTTGCCTGATGCAGATACAGGGTGCGCTGGCGCGGGCGGCGCTGCCGGTGCGCACGATGCATCTGGCGGAGGTACTGGCGAGCCGTTAAGCGCCGGTCAAGGCCATGTCGGTTGCATTCGACGAGAAGGTCCACAGCACGCTGGCGGATGCGAACCTGCAATTGGCCATCTACCGGGCCACCGCGCGCCTGATCGATCACCGCAAACACGCCGTGACGGCGGCGGCGCTGCCGGATTACCAGGAACTGCGCACGCACGCCAACGCCATCAAGCGGCACACCATCGATCATCTGGACCACTACCTGGAAGAGTTTGAAGCCAATGTGGCGGCGCACTGCGGCAAGGTGGTTTATTGCCGGGACGCCACGGAAGTTGCGGATTTTGTTTTGGGGCTGGCGAAGGAGCGCGGCGCGCAGCTCATCGTGAAATCGAAATCCATGACCACCGAGGAGATCGATTTGAACGAGCGGCTGGAGCATCACAATCTGGAATCGGTGGAAACCGATTTGGGCGAGTACATCCTGCAGCTCGCGCACCAGCGGCCGTATCACATTGTTGCGCCGGCGCTGCACCTGACGCGGTACGACGTGGGCGACCTGTTCGCGCGCACACTGGGGGTGGCCCACGAAACCGCGCCGGAGAAGCAGACGCTGATCGCGCGCGCGGTGCTGCGGCAGAAATTCCTGGCGGCGGATATCGGGATCACCGGCGCGAATTTCCTGGTGGCGGATTCGGGCGCGGTGGTGCTGGTGGAGAACGAGGGCAACGCGCGGCTGACGACTTCAGCGCCCAAGATTCACATTGCCGTGGCGGGGATCGAGAAACTGATTCCGCGCGCGCAGGACCTGGCCGTGTTCCTGAAACTGCTGGGACGCAGCGCCACCGGACAGGCGCTGACGGTTTACACATCGTTCCTTTCGGGGCCGCGGCGCGCGGGCGAGATCGACGGGCCGGAAGAATTCTATGTAGTGCTGCTGGATAACGGCCGCACCAAGCTGCTCGCGGATAGCGGGAAGCGGGAATCGCTCTATTGCATCCGCTGCGGCGCATGTTTGAATCATTGCCCGGTGTATCGCAAGATCGGCGGGCACAGCTTTCCTTGGGTTTATTCGGGGCCGATCGGGGCGATCATTACGCCGCAATTCATGGGCATCGAGCATGAGCCGAGCCTGCCGTTCGCATCCAGTTTGTGCGGGGCGTGCGCGGAAGTGTGTCCGGTGAAGATCGATATTCCGAAGGTGTTGCTGGATCTGCGCGCGGAGGTGAAGGAGAACGAGAAGGGCCGGGGCGCAAACCGGTTGGAGCGCCTGGCGTTCCGGATTTGGGCTTGGGTGATGTGCCATCCACGCATCTACGAGATGGCGGCGATGGTGGCGGCGGGCGTGGCGCCGGCGGGTAATGGCAAGTGGCTGCGGAGCGCGCCCGCGCTGATGAATCTGCCTCCGGTGCGCGCGTGGTTGAGCCAGAGGGACCTGCCGCCCGCGCCGGCCAAGAGCTTCCGCGAATTGTGGAGAAAACGCTGATGTCGCGCGACGCCATTTTGGACAAGGTACGGACGGCGTTGGGGCGGAGCCCGGGGCAGCCGATCGCGGAGCCGCCGCCAGTTCGATTGCGCGTGGCCGATGTGGATGCGGAGGCGCGCGCGGCGGGAATGCTGCGCGCGGTGGAGGCGCTGGCGGGAAAGACGCGGCGCGCGGCGACGGGCGCGGACGCGCGAGCGTACGTAGGCGCGGTGCTGGACGGGAAGACGGCGGTGGCGTCCAACGCGCCTTTTTTGCGGGAATGCGGGATCGTGGATCTGCCGGGGGTACAGTCGGGCTTCACGGATCGAGCGGCGCTACGGGCGCTGTGCGCGACGGCGGACGTGGGCATTACCAGTGCGGACTACGCGCTGGCGGATACCGGCACGCTGGTGATGCTGGCCAGTCCGGCAGAGGCGCGCCTGATCTCGCTGTTGCCGCCGGTACACATCGCGGTGGTTCCGAAGGAGCGGGTGCTATCGGGGCTGGATGAGTTGCTGACGGTGCTGCCTCTGCCGGCTGAGCAGACCAGCTCGATGGTGCTGATTACCGGACCCAGCCGCACGGCGGATATCGAGCAGATATTGGTGCGGGGGGTGCATGGGCCGGGGGAGATTCATGTGGTGGTGGTGGGATAACGCGGAGCGGCGAGTCAGGCTCCGAGCCCTTGAAGGCCCCGGTGGAAATGCATGATTTCTTTCTCCGTCATTCCCGCGATGCAGTCAGCCACGACTCGAACCCTTTCTCCCTTGGTGCGTGCGTTCTTGATTGCGCTTTGATACGCGGGCGGGAACAGGAAGTATCTCTTGCGCTGTGATGCATCCAACAGCTGGGTGAATACGTTCTGCACGGCCGCCCGTTGCCCATTCTGCAATACAGCTAGATCGGGATTCTCGATGATGTACTCCCAGGCGAACTGCTTCAGTACGTCGACAAGGCGTCTCGCGTCGGGGTCGATATCCGAAATCGAGCCGTTTCTACTTGCGCGAAGACGGAATGCGTCTATAAAATATCGGATTAATCCGGTTGAGAAGGCATAGAGTTTTGCTCGATCCTGGTTTGAGTCGTTGTATCGCTCCTCAGGTTCGAAGGGAAACTATTCCAAGATGGATTGCAATGCCTCGACGTATTTCGCGCGGTCGGGCTTCCATCCTGGCTTGCGTTTGAACATGCCGTCAGTTAACCGCCGGCGCTCGACATTGCTAGCCGAGCCTTACACCGATCGATCGGTATTCTTCCGGCACAATAGAAGTCCAATAGATCATGGATCGCGAACGTGATGTCGTCGGCCCAATCCATAATCTCGGCAATGGCGTTACGCTGATAGCGTGGTCTGCCCTCCCGAACCCAATCAAAGATATCGCTCTCGGTCTTGTAATATCCCCATTTCTTCGGGTTCTTGCGGCTACCAGAGGGCCAAGGGTACTTCAGTATTCCGTCGAGAGTCATTCTCGTGAGGTTCAAACCGGCGATTGGACGTTCTGTCCGATCACGCGCATCGCTGCTCGCAAGTCGCGTCACTATCCGAAAAGCTTGGGCATTTCCTTCGTAGCCGTCCGATAGGCCCTCGCCTCGAACCAACTGGTCAAGTTCTTCTTCAGCGATGTGGCCAAAAGGTGGATGCCCCATGTCGTGCGCGAGTCCCGCCGCCTCGGCCGCATCTGGATCGAGTCCCCCGATCCCCGCGACCGCATCTGGCTGTTTCAGAATCAGGTATTCTGCAAGTCGTCGAGCGATCCTGTCCAACCTTGAGGGAGTGGGTTAGCCGGTTGTGAAAGACATACCCTCTCTCGGGAGATACAACTTGAGTAATCTCCGCAAGTCGCGCGAAGGCTCCCGAATACAAAATACGATCCCGGTCGCGTTGAGCGGGACTACGACTGTCAGGCGTTTCCTCGGTATAGAAGCGACGGCCCTGGGCCAGCGCCCGAGGAACCTGTCTAATTCCTTGCTTTGCCAAGCTGAATCTTGAGGCCAGCGGCGTAGCTGAGCTTTCCGGTCACGATCATCGGCTGAACAACGGAGCGGACATCTGAGTCTCGAACCGCGCTCAAACCGGTGTGTTGTCCGCGCAACGCCTCCGCCATGGTACCGATCTTCACAGGACCATGCCCGTTGACATACTTGAGCACCTCGCGCCGAATCCCGTTCCTCATAGTCGTAGACATCGTATTTCCACTTTAGCTGTTTTTGTTCCTGTTTTCAATGAATTTCGCCCTGAACCAAGAGTCTCCAAACGGGGGTAGGCTGCCCTGCGCTTGGCACCATGGCTCCGAGTGTGCCGAACTTATAGAAAAGAAAAAGCTAAACGGCAGGGACGCAGAAAACAAGTTCAGTTTCGGTCCGGATCGCCTGCCGATGAAGGATTCGTTCAATGCTCGGTTGTGTTTCACATTACTGAGCAGGTCGAAGCAATGTCACCTCATCAATTGTGCCACAAAGTTTGCAGGACCCGTCATGCTATGCGGCCTACGAGGCCGCTGCAGGCTACGAGCCTGCCCCACTTAGGCCCATCAGCCAGGCCAACTCGGCGCGCTTCTTGCGCCGGTACCACGCGAGAAAGGCGAAGAACGCCAGGGAGAGCGCGCCGCACAGCCAGACCAGCAGCGGGGAGCGCGGCGCCGCGTAGCGATAGATCCATCCCAGGGAGAATGCCAATTCACATACAAAGAGTCCGGCGCCGAAGGCCGTGGCCTTAAGCTGGGCGCGGCAGCGTCTGGCGGCCAAATCCACGAATGCCGCCGTGTCGATGGCCGTGGGCGACCAGAGGCCGCGCGTGACGGCCAGCCGGAACGCCCAGGCGGCGGCGATGAACGACCAAGTGGCCGCGGCCAGCAGCCGCATTTCGGGACGCGGCACGCGCGCCGCCAATGCGAGGACGGCTCCGCCGATCACGACCGTCACCAGGATGTCGCCCGCGATGCCGATCTTCAGCGAGCGCGACTGCCGCTCCACACGGCGGCGCAAATCCGCGGGGACGGTGGCTTCCGACTGCCACTCGCGGCGCCACGTTTCCAGTTCCGTATCCATACTCATATCCGCTTCTCCAGCGACTCGCGCAACAGTTGGCGGGCGCGGGTCAGGCGCGCGCCTACGTTGCTTTCCGAAATGCCCAGCACCTCCGCGATTTCCGCGTATCCCATATCTTCGAGCGCCAGCATGATGACTTGCCGATAGACCAGCGGCAGGAGATGAATCGCGCGGCGCAGCCGGCCGGCAGCCTGTTCCCGCGCCAGGCCGGATTCCGGATCGGGGGCCGGATCGTGGACATCGTCCACTGGGACCTCGCCGGCGTGAGCGGGGAAGCGCGCGCGGCTGCGCACCAGGTAAGCGATCGCGCGATTGTGCGCGACGCGGAACAGAAACGTGCGCGGGGAGCATTCGCCGCGAAAGGTGCGCAGGGCCCGCCAGACGGCCAGGCCGATCTCCTGCAGCAGGTCGTCGCGGTCGCTGGGCGTGTTGGTAAAGCTTGCCGCCAGCCGGGCGAGCGCGGGCCCGTTAGCGGCCAGAAGACGGTCGAACTCCTGTTCCAGAGTGGCGCGGTCCATGCTGTCCGGCGCGGCGAAGAGCGGGATGTCCGCCAGAGCGGCGTCAGTTTCCGTAGACAATTTCATCACGATGCAGCCTATTCGCGGCAACCTCCAACACCAGCAGTGCCAGCGCGGCGGTGAAGCAACCCAGGGCGGCCGCCGGAACGAATGGGGCCGGACCACCTTTCATCCAGCGTTCCAGTTGTAACTGCTGGCCCATAACCGGCAGGAGGGCGAACCATCCGCGGGCCGCGGGGAAGAAGACCTGAAACAGGCCGAGTCCCATGGGAAGGAAGACCAGCATCGAGAGGTACGTCTGGGCTTCTTTGGCGGCGCGGCAAACCGTCGAGATGAGCAGTTGTAGCGACGCGGCCAGCAGCGCCAGGGGCAGGATCCCGGCGATTACGGCCAGCCAAGGCAAGTGGATTCCGGCGTGGGCGAACATGATCGCGAAGCCCGCCAGATTGAGGATCAGCCCGGCAACCGAAAACAGGCCCACCGCCAGCCATTTTCCGAACACGATCTCGCGCCGGCGGACCGGGTTCATCAGCAGAGGCAGCAACGACTGGCGTTCCCGCTCGCCGGCTATAGTATCCATGGCGACGTTCATGCCGCCGACGAAGGCGGCCACCAGGGTGAAAACGGACATCATCCCGATCAGCACGGCATCCGCGCGGACAGCTTTAGAGACCATGAAGACTACCGCAGGGCCCATGAGCGCGTACATCAGCGATGCAATAACGGATCGCGTATCGCGCAGACTATCGATGGTTTCTTTGCGTGCGACTACCAGGGTTGGGCTTAGCATGTGACGGTCTCCTCGGCTTGGACGGGCCACGAGGCCTGTCCTATTGTCAGCTTTACGAAGGCGTCTTCCAGCGACGCGCTGTCCGTCTGGCGGCAAAGATCGGCGGGCGAGCCTTGCGCCACCAGGCGTCCGTGGTCGACGATCACGACTTGGTCGCACAGCGCGCGCACTTCTTCGAGCACATGGCTGGAGAGAAGCACGCACGCGCCCGCGTCGCGCAGGCGCCGCAGAAGATCCCGCAGCGAACGCACGGTGGGGACGTCCAGCCCGTTGGTGGGTTCGTCCAACAGGAGATTCTTGGGCGCGTGCAGGATGGCGCGGCCCAGTGCGGTTTTCATGCGTTCGCCTTGGGAGAAGCCGGCCGTGCGGCGGTCCGCGATGTCATCCAGGCCGAGCGTGGCGAGCACCTGGCTCACCCGCGCTGCGAGGAGAGCGGGCGGCATTCCGCGCAGCATGCCGAAATACGCCAGGTTTTCGCGCACCGTCAGCCGGGGATAGATGCCGATGTGGTCGAGCAATGCTCCAGTGGCCGCGGCATCTACGGTCACCGAGCCCGAGTCTGGCTGCAGGACGCCGCAGATCATGCGCAGGGTGGTGGTCTTACCGGCGCCGTTGGCGCCCAGCAGGCCGGTGATGGCGCCGTCCGGAGCCGTGAATGACAGATTCCGCACCACGGGCTGGTTATGGAAGCTTTTTGCGAGGTTTTGAACTTGGATCATGGCTTTCACCGGTATAGTCCGAAAGGCGCGGCTTTCCTTACAAAAACTTGATCGTTGGTGATATTATTAAGGTTTCGTTACGTCCCTTACGGCCTCCCAACCGCCCCATGACCGGTGGAAACTTTGGAAAACTGTGCGCCTGTCTGGCATTCACGGCGATGCCGTCCCTGAATGCCGGGACTGACGACGCGCCCGCTATCGTGAGCGCCACGGTGGATTACGCCGCCAAACAGGTGACCATCACCGGTTCTAATTTCAGCCCGGCCGGCACGCCGCCTACAGTGGCGGTGGAAAGCGCCCCGCTGACGCTGGTATCGTTCACGAACCAGATGGCCGCGGTGATTCTGCCATCTGGTTGGGCGTCGGGCTCGTACCTGCTGGCGGTCACTAACAGCAACCAACAAACCGGCGTGTACCGCGTGATATTGTTGGCGGGGCCGGCCGCGCCCGTGTCGACGGCCATGGCGCCCTTGGAGAAACTGCGTTATCATGCGCGAGGCCTGTGGGGTCCTTGGGCCGCGGGAGGCACGCTGGCCTATGCCGGGTTGCTGCAGGAGTTGAACGCTCCCAAGGAGTGGGGAGACGGATGGGCCGCATACGGCCGGCGGGTGGCCTCGACAGAGGCCTGCGGCGTGATTCATGGGGCGCTGGCGTTTGGGCTGGACTCGACGCTGCACGAGGACCCGCGGTATTTTCGATCGGATCGCAAGGGTCTTTGGCGCAGAATGGCGCACGCTGCGCGGGACACCATAATGACGCACACAGACACCGGCGGCGAGACCATCTCCACTTGGCGCCTGGGCAGCGCATACGGCGCGGCTTTCATCTCCAACCTGTGGTATCCGGACCGGTTGGATACCGTGCGGCTGGGCTTTGAGCAGGGGTCGCTGCGCGCCGGGTTCGACTTGATCTCGAATCTGGCGGCTGAATTCTGGCCGGACCTCAAGAAAAAACTACGACGGGACAAGTAGGCTTCCCAACTTTCCCAACCAGCGGCGCGTTCGTCCGTCTAAGGAACGGGAGCAGACTATGAACAGAATTCTGATGGTGGCCTTGTGCCTGGCGCCGCTGGCGCTGGCGCAGGAAAAGACGTTGAGCTGTGACGAAGACAGCCGCTGGAGCGAACGCGGACATTACTGCGAAATGCGCGAAGTCGCGGTACCGGCGGGCGGGCGGCTGGACGTGGATGCCGGGGTGAATGGCGGTATTTCCATCAAGGGCGCCAATCGCAACGACATCCTGGTGCGCAGCCAGGTGCAGGCTTATCAGGACGATCAGGCGGACTCACGGCGGATAGTGGCGGAAGTCCACGTGGAGGCCGGCGCTGGACGCGTGCGCGCGTCGGGGCCTACCACGGAGAAGCACGGCTGGAGCGTCAGCTATGAAATCTTCGTTCCCGCAAGCACCGACCTGGTGCTGCGGACGCACAATGGCGGCATCAGTATTACAGGCGTTCAGGGCCATACGCAATTTGAGGCGGTGAACGGCGGCGTTTCGTTGAAGCAAATGGCGGGTTTGGTGGAAGGCCACACTGCCAACGGCGGCCTGAACGTGGAACTGGCGGCGGACCACTGGGACGGCGACCACTGCGATGTGTCCACCACCAACGGCGGCGTGACCATCCGGGTTCCATCCAGCTACTCGGCGCACCTGGAGACGGGCACGGTGAACGGGGGTATCAGGGTGGATTTCCCTGTGACGGTCCAGGGCGAGGTTGACCGGCATCTGGCTGTGGATCTGGGCTCCGGCGGGAACTTGGTGCGCGCGACCACCACCAATGGCGGCGTGCGAGTGGAGCGAATGTAGGTAGGGTAGTTCTCATTGCCTGTCACCCGCCCCTGCCTGCTATACTCGCGGGGATGAAATTCGCCAAGATTGTGTTTGCGGGCGCGAGCGTGTTTGGCGTCTTACTGGTGCAGCGCCTCTTGCTCGATGATGTATGACGGCCCCGCGGTTGAATCCGCAGTGAGTAGCTCTGCGTTTGGGCCTCCCTCTCAATCTCCATCGAGATTCCCAGAGCCAACTCCTCGGCACGATCGTAGGTGATCAGGGCAGATAGTCCGCCGAGTTCGCTGATAGCCACATTCAACGATCCCTGGGCGGAGCTGGCCAGGAGCGAGAAGACGTCCAGTACCGAAGTCTTGCCCATGCCGTTCGCCCCGATCAGTATGCTAAAAGGGCGTAATTCGAGCTGCACATCCGCCAGACGGCGGAAGCCCTTGATCGATACTTCGTGGAATCAGGTCACGCACGCTAGTATAACTGGCCCACCGCTATAATTAAAATTCGATGCCCGCCGAACTCATCTGCTTCGAGGAGCGCTGCCGCGCCCGGTTCCCGATCACCGAAGCCATCTACAATTGCCCGCATTGCGGCGGCCTGCTGGAAGTGTGGTATCCGAATCCCGCTGCCGCGCCTGCGGAACTGAAGCGGATCTGGCGCGACCGGCGCACGTCGAATGCGCCGCTGGATCAAAGCGGCGTCTGGCGCTACCACGAGATCATCCCCTTCCTGGAATCGTACGATCGCGTGGTCACCCTCCGGGAGGGCCACACGCCGCTGCTGCCCGCGCCGCGCGCCGCCGCATATGCCGGCCTGGACGCGCTTACGTTCAAGCACCAGGGCTTCAATCCCACAGGCTCCTTCAAGGACAACGGGATGACCTGCGGCGTCGCGCAGGCGCTACGGTTGGGCATGTCGCGGGTGGCCTGTGTCTCCACGGGCAACACCTCCGCCTCTATGGCGGCCTATGCCAGCGCTGCCGGCCTGGTTCCGATTGTCTTTATTCCGCACGGCAATATCTCATACGGCAAGCTGGCTCAGGCGCTCGAATACGGCGCGCGGACCTTGCAGGTGGAAGCTAATTTCGACCAGATTCTGGCCTTGGTGCGCACGCTCGCCGAACGCCTCGGAATCTATCTGCTGAATTCCATCAATCCGTTTCGCATCGAAGGTCAGAAGACCATCGTGATCGAGATGCTCGACCAGCGCGATTGGAACCCGCCGGACTGGATCGTGCTTCCGGGCGGCAATCTGGGCAACACCGCCGCATTCGGCAAGGCGTTGCGGGAACTGCACGCGCTGGGCTTCATCGCCCGCATGCCGCGGCTGGCGGTGATTCAGGCCGAAGGCGCGGCGCCGTTTTACGAGCTGATGCGCGCGCCCGCGGAGGGCTTTCACGCGGTGACTCACCCGGAGACTTTGGCGACGGCGATCAAGATCGGCGATCCGGTTTCGTGGCCCAAGGCGCTGCGCGAAGTATCCTGCTCCGGCGGCGTGGTGGAAAAGGTGAGCGAACAGGAAATCGCGGATGCGAAAGCGGTGATTGGCCGGTGCGGGATCGGCTGCGAGCCGGCTTCGGCGGCGACGCTGGCCGGCATTCGCAAGCTCACCGCTTCGGGCGCCATGGCGTCCGGCGCGGACGTGGTCGCGGTTCTCACCGGCAACTTATTGAAGGATCCCGATTACATCTACCGCTATCACGCCGGGAAACTGGAGGCTCCCGGCGGCGCCTCGATTCATGCCGGCTTTGGCAATCAGCCAACGGTCGTGCCCAACGACGCCGACCGGATCGCCGCAATCTTGCAAGCGTGAAATACCCGCAAATGAGGGTGTCGTGATCCATCCCCCGGCAGTGGTATTGTCCGCCCTCCGTACTTCTGATAGATCTGGACATTATGGGCGTCAATAACATCTCCCCGCGCGATAGCAAATCCATTCACAAGAAACTAGCGGAACTCTATTCCCGCCGATTGGCCGTGGAGAGCCTTATCCGGTGTCTGGAAAGTTACGCCGAGTGCCAGGCTAAGCACGAGCGCCGAGAGAGCCTGGACCTAAAAACCGCCTGACCTGTGCGGCTAACGCGTCATAGGTCATTGCGCCTGGGTGATACAGGCGCACAATCCCAGCGCGGTCCAATAGAACTAAAGTAGGCGTGGTGCTGCAGCCGAACCTTTCGAAGTTATCCGTGCCGAGCGGGACTGTCATGCTTCCGAGGGCTGCGTAAAACTGCCGCCGGACCCGCTCTATATAGCGGGTCTCCATTTCAGGGGTGGCATCGCCGGCGGCAGTGTACCCGTAGAGTTGCGTGGGTCCAACGAGAACCAGGCCTTTCGGGCCGTAGGTCCCCATCAGCCGCGCCAGGATAGGCACTTCCGCTTTGCAGTCGCCGCACCAGTGCGCCCAAAAGAATAGCAGCACTGGATGGCCTTTCAGCGCGGCCAGCGACAGCGGGCGCGCTCCTAAGAAGTGGCTGACGTCCAGGGCTGGCGAGGGTTTGCCCTCCAGGGTCAGCAGATTGAGGTTCTTTTGAATGCGGGAGGCGATGGGCGAGCGACTCCACGTGGCGAGTTCGGTTTTGAGGTAGGCGACGGCCTCGGCCCGCTGGCCGCGCGCCGCCAGCACCTGCGCGTGTACTTCGATGGCAGCGCCCAGCGCGGTGGCCACAGCGGCGTTCCCCTGGCCGCCGCGCTTGAGCAGGTCCAGCGAAAGCTGCCGCGTTTCGGTGGCATATGCATCCGCACGATCGTACTGCTTGGTATCCAGCGTGCCGCGCGCCAGCCAGGAAAGTGCTTCCAGCATGTCCGGCGTCACCCCCACAGTCGCGCGGTAGCTCTGAATCTCGCGCTCGGCCAGTGCGAAGTTGCGGGCATCGCATGCAGCGCGCACGTCGGCCACAATGCCGGCGCCGGCCAGCACCACTACCGGCATGACTGCCAGCCAGATTGCGCGTATCCCGTTCATGAAGCCAGCGCGGCGGGCTGCTCACGCAACAGGTTTAGGAAAGCCTGCGCGGCCAAGTTGAACCTCTTCCGCCTGCGGTGTACGATACCCAGCGGGCGCAACAGCTCCGGTGCATGCAAGGGCACCGAGATCAGACGGCCCTGTTCGATTTCGCTTTGCATGGTGCGCTCCGGCAGGATGCTGATTCCCGAACCCAACGCCACCGCTTCCTTGATGGTCTGAATGTTGTCGAATTGCATCACCTGGTTCACTTCCACACCGTGGTCGCGGAAGAAGCGGTCCAGTTCGCGCCGGATGAGCAGATCCTCATCGAAACCGATGAAGTCCTGGCCGTTGAGATCCGCGGGCTGCAGGATGGATTTAGCGGCCAGCGGATGTGAGGGCGGTAGGGCCACGGCCATCTGTTCCTTGCGCCACGGAACTACGGCCAGTTCGCGCTTGGCGACGGGATAACTTACCAAGCCCAGGTCCGCGTGATCGCCCAGGACGGCGTCGTAAATTTTGTCGGGACGCAGGTAGTCGACGTGCAACTGCGCCTGTGGATGACGCCGCTCGAACTCCTGGCGCAAGCGCGACATCTCCGATAGGCCGATGGAGTAGATGGAAGCCACCCGCACGGCGCCCTCGGCTTGGCCTTTTAGCCGTTCCAGCGCCACCAGGAACTGGTCCTCGCGCCGCAGGACATCGCGGCAGAAATCCGCGTACAGTTTGCCGGCTTCGGTGAGAGACAGGGGCCGCGTGCTGCGATCTACGAGCGGCAGTCCCAGACGGCGTTCCAACTCCTGGACGTGCTGGGTGGCGGCGGACTGACTGATGCCGCAATGTGCGGCGGCCCGACTGATGCTCTTGGTCTGAGAGATCGATTTGAAAAGCTTGGCTTCAAAAAGGTGCAAACTATTGTATTGTAACATAAGTATTGCTTATGTTGGCGAGGACCGTATACCGGCGTGTGTGTTTGGCGCTGCTGTGCCTCTGGCTTCCGCTGGCCGGACAGACAGCCGATACGGTTCACCAGCTTGAGTCGACGGCTGGTGAACGTCTCGCGGCGCGAGATCCCAATGGGGCCCTGGCGGCGTACGAGAAGCTGGCGGCGCTGGTTCCGAAGTCCGCTGCATATCAGGACGAAATCGGGTTCTTACTGGCGGCTACGAACCGGTCCGGGGAGGCCGTCGCGCATTTTCAGCGGGCCACGGAGTTGGACCCCAAGGTGGCGCAGGCCTGGTATCACCTGGGAGTGGCGCTGTGGTTGACGCAACAAGCCGATCCCGCCGTACGCGCGCTGCAAAAGGCAGTCGCGCTAGCTCCCGATCAGGGCGAATATCGGTATCGCCTGGGCGCGGCGTATGTGCAGAGCGCGCATTACCGCGAAGCGGTGCCCGAGTTAGTGCGGGCTACCAGACTGCTGCCCGCCAGTTCGGAGGTCTGGGCCACGCTGGGCGACGCCTACCACCAGATGAGCCGGTACAAAAGCGCCCGGGACGCTTACCGGGAGGCGCTGCGCTTCGATCCGAAGAACGACACGCTGCGTAACAGTTATGGCAACGCACTGGTGAGATCGGGCGACCCGGCCGCCGGCCTGAAGGAATTCCGGAGTATCTTGGAGCACGATCCGGGTAACTTCCACGTGCAGGTGAACCTGGGCTATGCATACATCGCCGCCGGGGATCTGCAAGGCGCCATCAGGCATCTTTCCAACCTGATCCGGGAGCACGCGGATGACGCTGGCGCGCACTACGATTTGGGAATCGCCTACAAGCAGACCGACGATCTGCCGCGCGCCAGGGCCGAACTCGAACGGGCAGTGACTCTGGACCCGGCGCTGGCCGAGGCGCATTACAGCCTGGGACTCACTTACATAGACGCCGGACTTCCAGACAAAGCTATCGAGCAATTGCGTGCCGCGGTGGCCCGGCGCCCCGAGTACAACGAAGCCTGGTACATATTGGGTACGACGCTGAAGCAGCAGGGCGATGCGGACGGGGCGATTATGGCATTGCGCCGGTCGGTAGCGCTGGATGGCTTGAACGCCGCGGCTTGGAACAACCTGGGACTCCTTCTGCGGCGGAAGGGCGATACGGCGGGTTCCGCGGAGGCTTTTGCCAAGGCCGCGGAGATTAGGAAGGCGGAAGAACGGGAGAAGGAGAAGAAGCTGAAGCAGGGGCGTTAGGGGATATCAAAACAGGATGCCCGCGACTTGTTCCGCTACTTTGCGGGCTTTTTCGCGGAGATCGCGACCCGGAGCCTTGATGCGGATCACGAAGGCCCGGTTGCGCACCCTGCCGATTACCTGCTGGGCGCCTGCGTCGCTGCACACCACCGCTTTGTTACCGATTGCCTGTAGTGGCTCAGCGGGGGAGTGGCAGCGCGCAAGGTACGACGGGAAGTCCGCGGCTGGGGATGGCATGGTTTGCACTGCAACGGCTAGCGATCCTTCGGCGCTGATGAATTCGCACGTCGCGTCGTCGTTGGACTGCGCGTGCCTCACGGAGGAACTGGTGATGTGAGCGCCCAGGAATCCGCTGGCTGTGGCTACGTTGAGCCACGGGCAGGTTTCCGCGGCTCCGGCTAGGGATGGCAGACAGGCAAGGGCTAGCAGGCAGGATGTCGAGAAGAGTCTCGACACGGCACGCATGAGTGCGTGCGCCACGTCAGGAGCCTCGCAAGATTTCGGTCTTCAGAATCTTGCCGCCTTCTTGGATGACATAGAGCCGGTTGACTTCCAGGTCCTTAAGCTGGTCGACCTGACCGCTGAGCCACTTAATCTCGACCATGTCCACCTTGGTGGCCTGTTCCAATCCGAAGTGCATGCGCAGGTCGTTCTGCGAAAAATAGCTGCCGCCGCTGCGCAACTCATCCATCTGCGCCAGCGGCTTAGGAGCGTCCGGCTTGGTCTTGGCGGTCACCGTGACCCGCGTGCCAATGCCGCTGCGGTTCGACTTCACGCCGGATAGCTTGATCTTGATCCAATTGCGCTTCAGCGTAGAGTCACAGCGCAGAAGCTGCGGGATCGCGTTGACACAGTTCACCGCAACGTCGATATCGCCATCGTTGTCATAGTCTCCGAAGGCGCACCCGCGCGCCGGCGCGTTCTCCAGAATTCCAGGCCCGCCTTTGTCGGTCACTTCTTCGAAGCGGCCGTTCTGCAGGTTGCGATAAAGATACTTGTGCTCGGCGTACTTCAAATCGGCGTTGGACTTATCCACCTCGGGATAGACGTGGCCGTTGGACATCAGAATGTCGAGCCATCCGTCGTTATCCATGTCGAAGAAGCCCACGCCCCATCCCAGCAGCCGCGTATTAACTCCCAGGCCGCTCGGATAGGTGCGGTCTTCAAACGTCGCATCTCCCAGGTTGGTATACAGGGAATCGGTGTCTCCGGCGAAATTCGTCTTCACTACGTCGAGGTTGCCGTCGCGATTGTAGTCGCCAATCGATACGCCCATGCCGGCCTGCGGTTTTCCTTCGGGAGACAGCGCGGCGCCGGCTTCGATGGCGATATCTTTGAACGTGCCGTCCTTTTGATTCAGATAGAGCGTCGCGGTGCTGGAATCGTTAGCGACATATATATCGGGCCAACCGTCGTTGTCCAGGTCCGAGGCGGCTACGCTTAAGCCGTACGTGCCTTGAGTCTTCCAGATGCCCGCCTTCTCGCTGACGTCGGAGAAAGTGCCGTTGCCGTTATTGTGGTACAGGAAATTCTTGGCGCCGCGCAACCCCGGCGGCCCACACGCGACCAGCAATCCCTTGTACGTACAAGGTCCCGCCTCCGGCGGCGGCGCGGTCTTCAAATCGAAATCGACGTAGTTGGCGACAAACAGGTCCAGATGGCCGTCGCGATCGTAATCCACAAACGTACAACCGGTATTCCAGCGTATCTTAGGGCCAGGCTGTTCGAGGCCAGCCTCTTTGGTCACGTCCGTGAAAGTGCCGTTCCCATTATTCCGGTAAAGCGCGTTTTGGCCGTAGTAAGTGACGAATAGGTCGTCGTTACCGTCGTTATTGTAATCGCCCACGCAGCAGGCTTGTCCCCATCCGGTGCGGTGCTCCAGGCCGGAACCTTTGGTGACATCCGTGAAAGTGCCATCGCGGTTGTTCTTGAACAGGTGGCAGCGCGGTTCTTTGCCCTCCGGGAAGCCTTCCAGCCGCCAACCGTTGACCAGGAAAACGTCCAACCAGCCATCGTCGTCGTAATCGTAGAAGGCGAGGCCGCAGCCGGTAGTTTCCAGAAGATATTTGTTCTTACCCTCACCGCCATAGATGGTCTTTACAGCGAGGCCCGACTCTTTGGCCACATCCACGAAACTCAGGCCCAGCGGTGTGCCCTCGATCGGCGACTTAGGTCCCTTAGGGGCCGGCATGGGTTTCGCGTCGTAACTGCGTTCGATCGGTCCCGGGAGTTTTTGACCGATCGCCATCAGGTCGGCGAAAGGAAGCACTAGCGCGGACCGGCTAAGTGAGCGGATAAATCGGCGCCGCGAAGCGCGCATCAAAATTGTCCTCCGGTAGAGACAGCCGCGGTGGGCGGGATATCGGTATGCAGATGCCAGGGCACGCTTTCCGTTGAAATCTCCGGATGCGCCCGCAGGAACTCCAAAGAGTAAGTCGGCGCACCGGGGTCCACTTGTTTGGTGGCGAAGAATGCGGCCTGTTCGGCGGCTTTGTCCTTCATCCCCATGCGGCGGTACAGAACCGCCAGGTTGTAGTGCGCGGCCAGGTCGTCCGGATCGATCCTTTGCAGGGCTTCGAACTGCTCCCTCGCGTCTTCGTAGCCATGCCTCTGATAGTAGGCGATCCCCAATTCGCGCCGCGCGTCGCGGGACTGCGGATACTGAATCACGACTCTCTGCAGGTCGGCCACCTCTTCGTCGTAATGCCCCTCGCGCCTTTCCACCAGCGCCAGATAGTAAAGCGCACGTGCGTTGTTTGGGCTGAGGGCCAGCGCCTGTTCCAGGTCGCTCCGAGCAGCGGAATACTTTTCCCACTCGATGTATGTGAGACCGATATTGATATGGCCGTCGGCATAATCCGGCCGCAGCTTTACGACTTGCTCGAAGGCGTGCAGGGAATCCGCGTACTGGAGTTGATCCAGATAGGCGATGCCGAGATTGTTCCAGCGCATCCAGTCCGGGTTATCCCGCGGGTCCGGAGGCGCGGCGGGGTTGTCGCCGATATTCAAGGTGCGGCTGCGAGAGGCGAGTTCCACCACCGGATAAGCGGGGTGGTCATTTCCGAAAATGTTATTCAAATAACTCTGACGCAGGTGGCGATAGTTCACGCGCGCGGTAACAGTCAGCGGACCCTTTAGGCCGGCGGGAATTTGAAATTCGTAACGCACCAGAGCGGAGCGGCCGGACTGGATGCTGTTGTCATAGGCGACGGAGTGGATGGTCCAGACCTTATGATTGTCCACGAAGCCGCCATCGATGTTCACAGGCCTATTGGTGAAACTGTGGGCCCGCTCATCGAGCGAGCCGTCGGGCTTCAAGAAGCCACTGTGGTAGACCTCTTTGCCGGCGATATCCTGGACCACAAACTCCACCCACGGCTCGTATAGGTCGCGCACTTCGGGCACCAGGGAATGGCCGATGTTCTTATTCTGGATCACCACCATCATCTGCACGGTGTCATTGGGGGCCAGGTGGAACGGCGCGGAACCGAGAGGCGCTGTCATTGCCCCCTCGTCGGCCTTTTTGATGCCGAATAGATCGACGTTCAAGTACATCCCCGACTTCAGAAACTCCATGGTCTTCTGCAGTTGGTCGTCAAAGCCGTAGTAGAACGGAACGGCCGTGTTGCCGGCCGGCCAGCGATGCGATGCGAACGTGCCATGCTTTGCGCCAGGGTCTTCGAATTTCAATTGTGCGCGGGCCATGTGACAATCCTGGCAGGTGGTGAATCCCGTGGAGTAGAAAGTAAGCGGATTGCGCTGCGAAAACTTCGAATTCTGCCATTCGTCGTAGACCGTGAAAGCGCGGATGAATTTGTAATCGTTCAGGGTATCGGGCAGGTTGGCTTTGTGACAGGCCGCGCAGAATTCCGGCGTCCGGTAGAACTGCTTCATGACGGCTCGGGAATGCCGATCCGGGTGGCTCTTGATCTCTTCGTCCGGCACCATACCGGGAATGCGGTTGCCCTGTTCATCGACCATCGCGGAGGGTATTCCGAAGACAAAACCGCCGTTTCCGTTGGTCGATTGCAGTTGTTGAATCGAGTGACAAGTGGTGCAGGTGAGGCCGTCTTCGTCGAAGCCGCGGTCCACCTGGGAGTCCTGGGTCAGCCCTCCGGAGAGAACTCCGATGGGGTTATGGCAGCTATCGCAGTGCCGCGTGAACTCGATGCCTTTGGTACGCAACAGAATGTTGACGCTGGTGCGATAGAAGGGCGTGCGAAATGCGTTGGAGTGCAGCGCCTGGCGCCACTGGCTGTAGGCTTCCTGGTGACAGCGCCCGCAATAGGAGGCCGGCAGGAAGGCCTCCGGTTGAATGAAATCGTGGCCCTCGACGGCGGCGTTGCCCGGCGTCGAGATTTTGTCGGTGCCGAAACGGAAATTGTAGGTCTCGCGGATTTTGGCGGCGTAGTTCTGGCGGTCGGTGGTTTCAGCTTGCTGCGCCCGGGACGCGACCGGAGAAACACTACACGCGCCGGCGAGAACAGCGACTGTGACGAGCGTGCTACGTATCCCGAAACTGGTCCCGCACATGGGGCGCCCCCTTCGTAGACGGATCTCGCAATAGTATAACAGCTTCATTATCCAATGGTAGAGACCGGTTTTTTCGGCGACGTTTTGGCGGCTATAAGTGTCCTGATTACAGGCGCTTTAGAGTTTTTGTACCAACGAAGCCAAGAGGCGGCCTGCGAGGCCGCCGCAGGCACAGTGCCTGCCCCACTTAAGGTTAGAATGGCGCTTGACCCCACAATCTATATGTTGCCATATCGGCTGGTTTATCACGAAGGCTACGACCTGAGGCTGGGAGACCATGTGTTCCCATCCCAGAAATTCCGTTATATCCACGACCGGCTGCTGCGCGATCGATTCGCTACGGCGGAGGACTTCGTCCGGCCGGAACCGGCCACCGATGCGGACATCCTGACGGTTCACGAGCCGGGCTGGGTGAAGCGTCTGCGGACCGGAACGCTGAGCTACCAGGAAATCATGCAACTGGAAGTCCCGTACAGCCGGGAGCTGGTGGAGGCCTACTGGCTGGCGGCGGGAGGCAGCACGCTGGCTGCCCGCCTGGCTTTGGAACAGGGCATCGGGTTCAACGTGGGCGGCGGATTCCATCACGCGTTTGCGGGACATGGAGAGGGCTTTTGCGCGATCAACGATATCGCGGTGGCCATCCGCAGCCTGCAGAGCGGCAGCCACGGCGATCGCACCATCCAGCGCGCCATGGTGGTGGATTGCGACGTACACCACGGAAACGGAACCGCGGGTATTTTCGCGGGCGACCCTTCGGTGTTTACGCTGTCCATACACCAGTTCAACAACTATCCCACGGAAAAACCGCCTTCCAGCCTGGACATTCACTTAGCGGACGGGGTGGGCGACGAAGAGTATCTGCACCGGCTGGGCGAGGGGTATCGCACCGCGATGAACCTGTTTCATCCGGAGCTGCTGATCTACGTGGCGGGAGCCGACCCTTATTGCGAGGACCAACTCGGCGGGTTGTCGCTGAGTTTTGAAGGCTTGCGGGAACGCGATCGGCTGGTCATCTGGACCGCCCTGCACAGCCACATTCCGGTGGCGATCGTGCTGGCGGGCGGCTATGCCGTCAATGTACAGGACACGGTCACCATTCACGCCAATACCGCACATGTGGCCAAGGAAGTTCTGGAGCGGACCGGCTGGCACCAGTAGGTTCACTTCAGCTCGTTCATCATCCCCGGCAGGCTCCATTGCGCCTGCATGCTGTTGGGACCCCACCCGAACTCAGCCGCCATCACCTGGCCCACTTCCGCCTGGCTCTTGCCCTGGTGGATGAGACCGGCCGCGCGGTTGCGCAATTTCTCGACGTTGTTGCGATACTCGAGCAGCCCCGCTTTGGTAGTCACCGGACCGTGCCCCGGAATCACTGTATCGAAATCGAGCTGCAGGGCGGCGTCCAGAGTCTGGGTCCACGCCTTCAGGCTGCCGCCGCCGGTGTAGTCGATCAGGGGAGTTTTGCCCGCCATCAAGTCGCCGGTGTGGATGGTGCGCAGGGCGGGGAAGTAGACGACGGCGTCGCCATTGGTGTGGCCGCGGCCGAAGTAGCGCGCGCGCACTTCCTTGCCGCCCAGAAACACCGAGCATTCCTCGTTGAATACCACGCGCGCCGGGGTCATATTCGCCGGAGCGCCGGGCTGCTTGTGTTCGACAATGTTGGCGCGCGCGTTGGCGGTCGAGATGATTTCGGCCGTGGAGATGAACTTCACGTTGCCGCCGGTGTGATCGGAGTGATGATGCGTGCTGAGCACATACTTGACCGGCTGGTCGGTGACGCTCTTGACCTTCGCCATGATGTTGTCGTAGTCCTGCTCGAATTTGTCGTCCACCAGGATCACGCCTTCGCTGGTGACATACACGGCGACGTTTCCGCCGTCGCCCTCGATTTCATAGAGATCGTCCTTGACTTTGTTGAGGGTCAAGGCGGGGGGCTGACTGCCCTGATTCTGGGTGTAAGCGATCCAGCAACCGGCTAGGAGGAGGGCACCGGCGGAGAGGCGCGCTATTAGTGTTCGGCTCATGCGGGACACTATATCAGATTCCTACGATGTGTTCAGGCGACCGCAGGAGTGCGGTCGCGGCAGGCAATAGTGCCTGCGCCACGGGGCGGTCAGGAGTAGCGGCCGCGGAGGGAGTTCCAGCGCACGCGCCAGGGATCCACGAACCCGAGCATGCCCCGCACGGCGCTGACCTTGGTGCCCGGGACATCGTTCCAGGGCACCGCGACTTCGATTTCGCGGTAGCCCAAGCGCCGCCCGATGAAGAGCACCTCCACATCGAAGCCCAGGCCGTCCAGCAACTGGCGCTGGAAAATCTCGCGCGCCGCGCGGGTTTCGAACAGCTTGAAGCCGCACTGCGTATCGTGGAATGGCAGCCCGGTAGCCAGGCGCATCAACAGGTTGAAAACCTTGCCCACGTTTTCGCGGAAAAAAGACTGGTGCACGCCGATCAGCCGACGGTCGAGCGCGCGGGATCCCACGGCCACCTGCGCGCCGGCGCGCTCAATGGCCTGCCACAGTGTTTCCAGTTCTTCGATGGGCGTGGAAAGATCCGCATCGCTGTACATGGCCCACTCTCCGCGGCACTCGAGCATGCCGTGCCGTACCGCGTAGCCCTTGCCGCGGTTGCCCGGATTGCGCAACACGCGCAGGTCCGGGAACTCGGCGCGCGACTGCTCGGCCACCTGAAGAGTGCCGTCGGTGGAGCCATCGTCCACCACCAGAATCTCGGCGAAGGGCCAACCGCCGCGCCGCAGATAAGCGATCACCTGGCGCAGCGTGGACGGTAACCGCTTCTCTTCGTTGTAGGCTGGAATGATAATGGAGATGGATCGGGTCAAGGAAGACCTATAATACCTAAATTCCCTTAGGAGAACGATTTGTCCCTGGAAGACGAGTTATTGGAGCAACGCCTTGGGCGGATTCGCGAGATCGAGGCGCTGGGTTTCCGGCCCTACGGCCAGCGTTTCGAATTCACGCACACCATCCCCGCCATTGTGGCCGAGTATGGATCGAAGACCGCGGAAGAACTGGCGGGGCCGGTGCAAGTGCGCATTGCCGGACGCGTTGCGACGTTACGCCGCATGGGCAAGGCCGGGTTCGCGCACCTGGCGCAGGCGGGCGAGCGTTTGCAGATCTACATCAAGAAGGACGCGCTCGCCGAGCGCGATTTCGCCATTTACCAGTTGATCGATCTGGGCGACATCATCGGCGTGGAAGGCTACCTCTTCCGCACGCGCACGGGCGAGTTGAGCGTACACGTGGAGCACCTGGAATACCTGGCGAAAACGCTGCTCTCCATGCCCGAGAAATTTCATGGCCTGGAAGACGTGGAAACGCGCTACCGGCAGCGTTATCTGGATCTGATCGCCAACCCCGAGGTGCGCAAGGTCTTCCTCACGCGCAGCCGCATTATCGCTTCGCTGCGCCGCCAGCTTGAGAGCCATGGATTCGTGGAAGTGGAAACGCCCATGATGCAGCCGCTCTATGGCGGCGCGGCGGCGCGGCCTTTTGTGACGCACCACAACACACTGGATATCGACCTGTACCTGCGCATCGCGCCGGAGCTGTATCTGAAGCGGCTGCTGGTGGGCGGCCTGGAGCGCGTGTACGAAATCAATCGCAACTTCCGCAATGAAGGGCTGTCCACGCAGCACAACCCCGAGTTCACCATGCTGGAGTTTTACCAGGCGTACACCGACTACCAGGGCATGATCGATCTTTCGGCCGAGCTGTTCGCGCAGGTGGCGCGCGATGCCACCGGCGGCGTGGAAGTGGAGTACGACGGCCACAAGCTGAACTTCGGCGCCTTGCAGCGCTTCACCATGCGGGACGCAATTGTAGAGTTCTGGCAGGGCGAGGGGCGGCCCACTCCGGAGCAGGTGCGCGATCCCGAATGGCTGCTGGGCCACTCGGGCAAGACCACGCCCGGCGAAGCGCTGGCGGATATCTTCGAGCGCATGGTGGAAGATCAACTGATCCAGCCCACCATTATTTACGACTATCCGGTGGAGACTTCGCCTCTGTCGAAGAAGAAGCCCGACGATCCGGCGTTTGTGGACCGTTTCGAGATCTACGTGGCGGGCATGGAGGTGGCCAACGGCTACACCGAGTTGAACGATCCGCAGGAGCAGCGCCGCCGCTTCGATATGCAGATTGCCATGCGCGAGCGCGGCGACGAAGAAGCGCACCAGATGGACGAGGATTACGTGCGCGCGCTCAGCTACGGCATGCCGCCCGCCGGCGGGGAAGGCATCGGCATCGATCGCCTGACCATGATCCTGACGGGATCGCGATCCATCCGCGACGTGATCCTGTTTCCGCTGCTGCGGCCGGAAGGCCCTATCGATCTGGTGGCGCGGCTGCGCGAATTGGACCGCGCTACCGAGCCGCGCGTTACCGAGCCGCCCGTTACCGAGCCGCGCGTTACTGAGCCGCGACCGTCAAGGAGCGGTGCCTGACCACGTGCCATCCTCCTTCGAACTCTTCGTCGCCCGCCGCTATTTGAAGGCGCGCCGCAAGGAAGCCGTCATCTCCGTGATTACAGCGATCTCCGTCCTGGGCGTGGCCGCCGGAGTCATGGCGCTCGTCGTGGCGCTGGCCATCAACAACGGCTTCCGCGATACGCTGCAGCGCAACCTGTTGGGCGCCATGGCGCACATCAACGTGCAGGAAAAGCAAGCCGG